>Ga0182745_1000232_pt1 | contig 70122 bp, 69 predicted proteins | sample eDN3rd30CKraftBY_FD_128523 | JGI IMG/M metagenome (GOLD analysis project Ga0182745, IMG submission 128523) | Enriched backyard soil microbial communities from Emeryville, California, USA - eDNA 3rd pass 30_C Kraft BY (version 2) (version 2) | ecosystem: Environmental > Terrestrial > Soil >... | reverse complement strand
GCCGCCGCGACTTTCCCTTTGCACTTCTCTATATGCAGAACGAAGCGCGCGCGTGGAGCGCGGATGCCGCTGATCTCGCCGATCATCCGTGGCCGCTCGAACACTCCGACGCGGCAGGCGTCAAACAACTGACCTTACCCGCAGACCGGACCTTTCCGGGTGGCGCATGGAAACTGCCGCCGCAAGAGGCCCTCATCGTGCCCATTCCCGGCGCCGGCGGCGAGCAGACCTTCGGTTCGCTGGTGCTTGGCCTCAACCCGCACCGCCCGCACGATCCCTACATCAGGGATATCGCGCGGCTGGTGGCGGGACAGATCGGCGGTGCGCTGGCCAATATCGAGGCATTGCAATCCGAACGTCGCCGCGCCGAGCGCATCTGGTCGTATTCGCGCGATCTGCTGGTCGTCTCCGACACCAGCGGCATATTCCTGTCCGTCAGCCCCGCCTGGACGCGAATTCTCGGTCACCCGCTCGACGACGTGGTGGGGCGGCATTTTCGCGACTTCATATTTCCGGACGACGTCGCGCCTTCGCTGGAGGCTTTCGAACGCGCCACGCATAACACCAACCTTACGGCGTTCGAGAACCGCTTCGTCGGCACCGACGGCAAGGCGCGCTGGTTTTCGTGGCACACATCGACCGAGCAGGATCTGGTTTACAGCTACGGCCGCGATATCACCGAGGAGAAACAGCACGCTGCGGCTCTCGCCGCCGCGGAAGCCGCACTGCGGCAGGCGCAAAAAATGGAAGCCGTCGGCCAGCTGACCGGCGGCATTGCCCACGACTTCAATAACCTGCTCACCGGCATCATCGGCTCGATCGAGATGATGAAGCGGCGCTCCGGCGAAGGCCGCATCGCCGACGCCGACCGCTATGCAACCGCAGCCTCGGCGGCGGCGCATCGCGCCGCCGCGCTGACGCAGCGGCTGCTCGCCTTCTCGCGCCGGCAGCCGCTCGATGCAAAGACCATCGACGTCAATGCTTTGGTTGACGACATGGCCGAACTCATTCGCCGGTCGATCGGCGAGGCTATCGAACTCAAGCTCGACGTCCAGCGCGATCTCTGGTTTGCCAAATGCGACGCCAACCAGCTCGAAAGCGCCGTGCTCAACCTGGCGATCAATGCGCGCGATGCCATGCCGCAAGGCGGCCGCCTCATCATCCAGACCGAGAACGCGCATGTCGACGTGGACCGCATCGAGCGTTTTCGTCTCGCCGGCGCGGGGGATTTCGTCGTGATTTCGGTGACGGACACCGGCCATGGCATGTCCGCCGACGTCAGGGAGAAGGCGTTCGAACCGTTCTTTACGACCAAACCGATCGGCCAGGGCACCGGGCTTGGCCTGTCGATGATCTACGGCTTCGTCCGCCAGTCCGGCGGCTTCATTGAGCTCGACAGCGAGGAGGGCCAAGGCACCACGGTGCGCCTGTATCTGCCCCGGAGCGAGGCGGCTCAATCGCATATCAATAGCGCCGATGTCGCCCACCCCGTCAACCGGACCGAAAGAAGCGAGACCATACTCGTTGTCGAGGACGAGTCGGCCGTTCGGGCGATCGTGGTCGATGCGCTGCGCGATGCCGGCTACCGAACGCTGGAAGCCGGCGACGGCGCGGCCGGACTGAAGTTCGTGCAGGCCTCCGGCCGCATCGACCTGCTGGTTTCGGATGTCGGCCTGCCGGGCGGATTGAACGGCCGGCAGCTCGCCGACGCCGCCCGCCTGCTGCGGCCGCAGTTGCCCGTCCTGTTCATGACGGCCTATGCCCATAACATCCAGGTTGGCGCCGGCGCGCTCGAGGCCGGCATGGAGCTTATCGCCAAGCCGTTCGCGGTCGATGCGCTGATCGAGCGCGTCAATCGGGTGCTCGCCGCCGCGCCCTGAACCGCTCCGCTGCGCCGGCTACTCCACCAGCGCGAATTGCAGAATGAGATTGCGCTGTATGGGCGAGAAATTGTCATCCGACGCTATGGTGATGATGGTTTCGCCGGCCGCGTTCTTGGTCACGGCGATGCCTTCCATATTGTCGATCTGATAGCCGAGATCGGCCTCGATCAGCACCGGCCCATCGGTCAGCGCGCCCTCCCTGATGGCCGCGAGCGGCAGCCGGCGCAGCCGCATGGCGGCGCCGCGCAGCGGCGAAAAGCGGCGCTCCAGGATCAGGAGATCGCCTGGCGGCAGCACGGTGCAGTCGGTGACGTCGAAATCGTCGCTGCGCTTCAGCGAGAAACGAAGCACGCCTGCTTCTCCATCCTTCGCATTCGGATCGAGCACAAAAGAGCGGTGGTTGCCGGCGGCATCGAGGCTGCGCTCGGTGATAACGACCAGCCTGCCGGCGTGCGGTTGTCCCGGCGGCGGCGCCGTCAGGCATTCGAGGCTGGCGTTCTTGTCGAACGTCTTGAAATCGCGCGGGACGCGCACGTCTTCACCACGCGCGGCGAATCCGCTCTTGCCGTAGGCAAAGCGCACGATGCGCTCGACCCGCTCGATGCCGACAAAGACCTCGTCGCCGATCCGCGCGATCGACTCGACGTCATGCGCCTTCTGCGCAGCGAGCGGAATACCATTTGCGCCAAGCAACGGCGCCATCTCCGCGTCGGCGAAGCCGGCAAGACGGTCATCGCTGTAGACGAGCCGCGCCTTGAGCCACGAGCCGCGATCGGTGATGGCGATGAGATGTTCGTGGTCCGGCATCAGCAGGCCGGAGATGCCGCCAAAGGCGGAAGAACTCGACGTCAGTTCAAGGCCACCGCGAAATTCCAGCGCGCCGAAGCGTACGCGGCTCGGGTCGCGATTATCGAAGGAAGGGATCGGAACTGCGCGGACTTCGATTTTCTCCGGCGCCTGCGCGTAACGCAGGTTCTGCGCCACCGCGAAAGTGCCGATAGCCGCGGCGGCCAGCACCAGGAGCACAGCGACGGCGATAATCCGGCGGTTTATGTATCGCATTGTCGCCAATTCGGTCTCCGGTCATTCCCGCGAAGGCGGGAAACCAGCTTTTATATTCCCGCGTTTGCGGCTTCTGGGTCCCCGCTTTCGCGGGGACGAGCGGGATTACGCCGTTACGCCGCGGCTCTCAAACTTCAAGCCACTCGCTTGCGCGGTCGACGAGCGGGCTCCGGCGCGCCCGTGGCACCTTCGGCGAACAACTCGGCCAGTTTCTCGGTCATCGCGCCGCCAAGCTCTTCCGCGTCCACGATGGTGACGGCACGGCGATAGTAGCGCGTGACGTCGTGGCCGATGCCGATGGCGATGAGTTCGACCGGCGAGCGGGTCTCGATCTCCTCGATGATCCAGCGCAAGTGACGCTCGAGATAATTGCCGGGATTGACCGACAATGTGGAGTCGTCGACTGGCGCACCGTCCGAAATCATCATCAGGATCTTGCGCTGCTCCGGCCGCGCCAGAAGACGCTTGTGCGCCCAGTCGAGTGCTTCGCCGTCGATGTTTTCCTTGAGCAGACCCTCGCGCATCATCAGGCCGAGATTCTTGCGCGCGCGCCGCCACGGCGCATCGGCCGACTTGTAGATGATGTGGCGCAGATCGTTGAGTCGACCGGGATTGGCCGGCTTGCCGGCGCCGAGCCAATGCTCGCGCGACTGCCCGCCCTTCCAGGCGCGCGTCGTGAAGCCGAGAATCTCGACCTTGACGCCGCAGCGCTCCAAAGTGCGCGCGAGAATGTCGGCGCAGGTGGCGGCGACCGTGATCGGACGGCCGCGCATCGAGCCCGAGTTATCGAGCAGCAGCGTCACCACGGTGTCGCGGAATTCGGTGTCCTTCTCCCACTTGAACGACAAAGCGTGCATCGGATCCATGATGACGCGGGTCAGGCGCGCCGGATCGAGAATGCCCTCTTCGAGGTCGAAGTCCCACGAGCGGTTCTGCTGCGCCATCAGCCGGCGTTGCAGCCGGTTGGCGAGGCGCGCGACGACGCCCTGCAGCGCGGAGAGCTGCTTGTCGAGATAGCCGCGCAGCCGGTCGAGCTCTTCCGGCTCGCAGAGATCTTCCGCCGCGATGGTCTCGTCGAACTTCATGGTGAAGGCGCGATAATCCGGGCCGCGCGGCTCGTTCTGCCCATGCTGGCGCGGCCGCTGCGGCTCGCCCGGTGTTTCGGCATCGCCGAGCTCGGAGTCGTCGGCCATGTCGGCGGTCGGCGCGTCGGCAGCCTCCGCGGCATCGTCCGGCATGTCCTCGGTCGACATCTGCGTGTCTTCCGACGACATGCTCTGCTGGTCGTCGGAGTCGGCGGCTTCGCCGTCGTCGCCGGATTCCTGGTTCTTCTGCTCTTCCTCGCCGTCGTCGTCGTCTTCCTCGTTATCGGAAGAACGATCCTCGCCCATCTCGAGCGCGTCGAGCAGGTCGTGGATGACGTCGGAGAACTCGCGCTGGTTTTCGATGATGTCTTCGAGGCGATCGAGATCCTCGCCAGCGCGCTCTTCGATCAGCGGCCGCCACAACTCGACGAGATTCTTCGCCGCGGCGGGCGGCGCGAGACCGGTGAGGCGTTCGCGCACCATCAATGCCAGCGCTTCCTCGATCGGCGCGTCGGCGCGCTGCGAGACCTGATCGAACTTGCCGCGGGCATAGCGGTCATCGAGCATGGCGGTGATATTCTGCGCCACGCCGGTCATCCGGCGGGAGCCGATCGACTCGACGCGAGCCTGCTCCACCGCCTCGAAGACGGCGCGAGCCTGCTGGCCTTCCGGCAGGCCGCGGCGATGGATGGCAGCGTCATGGCAGGCGAGCTTGAGCGCGATGGCGTCGGCATTGCCGCGAACGATGGCCGCCTCGGCGCGCGTCAGCTTGCGCGCCGGCTCAGGCAGCCGCGCCTTGCCGCCGAGGAGGCCTGGGCGTTCGGCAGCGTAGGTGATCTCCAGATCCGGCTTACGGGCGATGGCACGCAGCGCCCCCGCCACCGAGCGCTTGAAAGGCTCGGTGGGCGATTCCTTGGCGTTTGGCTTGTTGATCTTGATGTTGGAGGCCATTGTCTCTTCTTTGTCATTCCGGGGCGCGTGCGCAGCACGCGAACCCGGAATCCAGAAAACAACTCCTGAGTATCCGTCTGGATTCCGGGTTCGCGAACTCCGTTCGCGCCCCGGAATGACGGACTACGACAACGCCACGTTGACCGAGCTCTCCGGCAATTCGACGCCGAAGCAACGCTGATAGAACTCGGCGACGATGGGACGCTCGAGTTCGTCGCACTTGTTGAGGAAGGTGAGCCGGAAGGCGAAACCGACATCCTGGAAGATGTCGGAATTCTCTGCCCAGGTAATCACCGTGCGCGGGCTCATGACGGTGGAGAGATCGCCGTTCATGAAGGCGTTACGCGTCAGATCGGCGACGCGCACCATCTTGCTGACGATGTCGCGGCCCTTCTCGTTCTGATAGTGCTTGGCCTTGGCCAGGATGATCTCGACCTCGTTGTCGTGCGGCAGATAGTTCAGCGTCGTCACCAGATTCCAGCGATCCATCTGCGCCTGGTTGATCTGCTGCGTGCCGTGATAGAGGCCCGAGGTGTCGCCGAGGCCGATCGTGTTGGCAGTGGCGAACAGGCGGAACGCCGGATGCGGCTTGATCACGCGGCTCTGGTCGAGCAGCGTCAGCCGGCCGGAGGATTCCAGCACGCGCTGGATGACGAACATCACGTCAGGGCGGCCGGCGTCGTATTCGTCGAAGCACAGCGCGACGTTGTTCTGATAGGCCCACGGCAGAATGCCGTCACGAAACTCGGTGACCTGCTGGCCGTCCTTGAGGACGATGGCGTCCTTGCCGATCAGGTCGATACGGCTGATGTGGCTGTCGAGGTTGACGCGCACCATCGGCCAGTTGAGCCTTGCGGCGACCTGCTCGATATGGGTCGACTTGCCGGTGCCGTGATAGCCGGTGACGATAACGCGACGATTGCGCGAGAAGCCGGCCAGGATGGCGAGCGTCGTCGGACGGTCGAAACGATAATCGGGGTCCACATCCGGAACGTGGTCGTCGGTCTCGGAATAGGCCGGCACTTCCATGTCGCTGTCGATGCCGAAAACCTGCCGCACCGACACCTTCAGATCGGGCAGCTTCGGGGATTCTTGAACTGCGGTCGCCATTGCTTCTCCGTGGCCCCGGAACGGCGCGGGGCCGCAAATCATCGCCGGGATGAGGCTATTTCAGGGTGTGACGCGGCACGCTACCAGAAAGCCGGGGGGCAACGAAAGCGCCCCGCGGCATAGCTCTAATACCTAGTAGTTTCAGTATCTTAGAGGATCAGATGAGCCTCAGCCCATACCGACCGACTTGAGATACTTGTAGGCGTTGATGATTTCAATGAGGCGGTCTTCGTGGCTGCGGTCCCCGCCATTGGCGTCCGGGTGGTGGCGCTTCACCAGGTCCTTGTAGCGGGCCGAGACCTCGGCCTTGGTGGCGCTGACTTCGAGGCTGAGCGCCTCGAACGCCTTGCGCTCGGCATTCCGGATGACGCGGCTCTCGGCCTTGGCCTTCTGTTCCGCGCGCGCGCCATCGCCGAACAGGCCGAAGGGATCGCCTTCGCCGCCGAGCGCGCCGATCCCGGGCTTGGCGCGGCTTTTCTTGCCGGTGCCCATTTTCCAGGTAGGGCGATGGCCGGTGAGCGCGTCCTTCTGATAGGCGAGCACCGCATCGTCGGCCATGCCGGCGAAGAAATTGTAGTTCTGATTATAATCGCGCGCGTGCTTGAGGCAGTAGTGCCAGTAACCGGACGAGTTCGGTCCCTTCGGCGCCTTGTTCGTCGCCTTGTCCTTGCAACCCGGCCACTGACAGCTGGGACCGTCGTTCTTGAGACGACGATCCTTGTCGGGCTTGACGCGAATGCTGTCGAAAATCGAGGACGTGTTTTTCATGACCGGACGTTATGCGCTTATTCCAACAATGGCCGCAAGTCTTGACACCGGTATGGCAGTGACGATTCGACCGCCATTGACCGGGCCCGCGCAGTTTCCTAACTGCGTATCATGCGAACCGCTGACCTGATTGCGAAAAAGCTGACCGAAGCCCTGATTCCGGAAAGCCTGAAGGTGGAGGATGAATCCCACCATCACGAAGGCCATGCCGGCCATCGCCCGGGCGGCGAGACTCATTTCAGGGTCTATATCGTATCTGATGCCTTCGCCGGCAAGTCCCGCGTCGAGCGGCACCGCATGGTGAATTCCATCCTTTCGGACGAGTTAAAAGGCAGCGTCCACGCACTCGCCATTCACGCACAGGCCCCGGGCGAAGCGCGGTAAACGCTCGGCTATTTTTCCTTCGCACCCGCCACCCGCGGCAGCGGCTGGATGCGCAGCGCCGTGATGCGATTGCGCGCGCGGCGCAGCACCCTGAAACGGAAGCCGTGGAAGGTGAAAGTCTGCCCGACTTCGGGAATGGTACGCGCCTCGTGAATAACGAGGCCGGCAATGGTGGTTGCCTCTTCGTCCGGCAGTTGCCAGCCCATCACGCGGTTCAAATCACGGATCGGCACCGCGCCATCGACATTGGCCGAGCCGTCCGGCTGACGCCGCACACCCGGTATGGCGACGTCATGCTCGTCGGTGATGTCGCCGACGATCTCTTCGAGAATATCCTCAAGCGTGACGAGACCTTCGACCTCGCCATACTCGTCGACCACCAGCGCGAACGGCGTCTTGCGCCGGCGGAATGCCTTGAGCTGCTCCGACACCGGCCGCGTCTCCGGCACGAACCACGGCTGGGTCAGCAACGCGGGAATATCGACCTTCGCGGCGTCGCCTTCGAGGGCGTGCAGCGCGCGCAGCAGATCCTTCACATGCAGGATGCCGATGATGTTTTCCGGATTGCCGCGCCACAGCGGCAGGCGCGTCACCGGCGAGGCGATCACCGTGTTGACGATATCCTCGGGCTTCTGGTCGGCATCCACCGTGATCATGTTGGTGCGGTGAACCATGACGTCGGAGACTTCGAGTTCGCCGACACGAAACACATTCTGGATATATTCGGCCTGGCCTTCTTCGAGCTTGCCATATTCCGCCGAGGTCGCGACCAGCCCTTCGAGTTCGACATCGCTGAGGACTTCGTGCGGCAGCGCTTCCTTGACGCCGAGCCGGCGCAGGATCCAGGCCGACACCGAATTGAGCAGCCAGTTCAGCGGATAGAAGGCGATGAAGGAGACGTAGAGCGGATACGCGACCCACAGCGACACCGGCTCCGGCTCGCGGATCGCCAGGGTTTTCGGCACCTGCTCGCCGACGACGATGTGCAGCGACGAGAACACCAGGAAGCCGACGATGAAGGCCGTGAGATGCACCGCCTTCTCCGGCATGCCGAGCGGCTCGAGCACCGGCGTCAGCAACGCGGCAACCGTCGGCTCGCCGACCCAACCGAGGCCGAGTGAGGCCATGGTGATGCCGAGCTGACAGCAGGCGAGATAAGCTTCGATATGGCCGAGGATGTGTTTGACCAGCCGCGCGCCGAAGCGGTTCTCCTCGACCATGGCGTCGATACGGAAACCGCGGCTCTTCACCAGCGCGAATTCTGCGGCGACATAAAAGGCGTTGGCAGCGAGCAGCAGGAACGCCAGCAGCAGGTTCAGCGTCGCGCTCATGATCCGTGTTTCTCGGCGAGGAAGGCACGAATGGCGCCGGGATCGACGTCATTGGCGACGAATGCCTGGCCGACGCCGCGCACCAGAATGAAGGTGAGCTTGCCGCGTTTCACTTTCTTGTCCTGCGCGATCAATTCCATGAGCCGGTCGACATCCGGTACGCCGCCTTGCACATCGCTTATTTTGGTCGGCAGCCCGGCATCGGCAAGATGCGCGCGCACGCGAGATACGCTGTTACCGCCGAGCAGGCCCTGCTGTTCGGAAAACTCGAAAGCCAGCACGCAGCCGAGCGCGACCGCCTCGCCATGCAGCAGGCGCTGCGAGAAGCCGGCGCCGGCTTCGAAGGCGTGGCCGAACGTGTGGCCGAGATTGAGCAGCGCGCGGTCACCGGTTTCGCGCTCGTCGCGCGCGACGATGGCGGCCTTGGCGCGGCACGATACGGCAATGGCCTGCTCGCGCGCGGCACCGCCCACATAAACATCGCGCCAGTTCGTCTCCAGCCAGGCGAAGAACTCGGCATCGCCGAGCAGGCCGTATTTGGCGACTTCGGCATAACCGGCGCGAAATTCGCGTTCCGGCAGCGTGTCGAGCATCGCCGTATCGGCAATGACCAGAATGGGCTGATGAAACGCGCCGATCAGGTTCTTGCCGCGCGGCGAGTTGATGCCGGTCTTGCCGCCGACTGATGAATCCACCATCGCCAGCAGCGAGGTCGGCACCTGCACGAAATCGAGGCCGCGCCGCACGCTGGCCGCGGCGAAACCGGCGAGATCGCCGATGACGCCACCGCCGAGCGCGATGACCAAATCATTACGCTCGATGCGCGCTGCGATGATCGCCTCACACACGGTCTCGAAACTGGCGTAGCTCTTCGAGCCCTCGCCCGGCTTGACCACGATCGGCGTCGCGTCAATGCCGCTCGCCTTTAGAATGTCCGTCACGCGGGACAGATGCGCTCGCGCGACATTTTCATCGGTCAGGATGGCGACGCGCGCGCCTGGCCGCAGCGCCTTGATGCGCTCGCCGAGCGTTGCGATCGCGTCGCGGCCGATGACAATGTCATAGGCACGATCGCCAAGCGCGACCGGTACGATGGTTTCAGTTGCAGGCTGACGCAGCGGCGCGGTCATTGCGTCGGCTCCGGGAGTTCGAGGTGCTTCGGCAGCGCGGCGATGATGTCGTCGACGATCACGTCGTGCGGCTCCTCGCGCGACTGCACGGTTATGTCGGACATGGCATAGATCGGTTCGCGCAGCGGCAAAAGCTCCTTGAGACGGTCGGCCAGCGGACGGTCGCCGGTGCCACGCTTCTTGGTTCGCTTCGTCAGCACGTCGAGATCGGCCTTCAGCCAGATCGACAGGCCTTTTGCCTGAATGAGTTCGCGGGTCCTCGGGTCCATCACCGCGCCGCCGCCCGTCGCCAACACCTGGGGCCCCTGGTCGAGCAGGCGGGCAATGACGCGGGCCTCGCCGGCTCGAAAATAGGATTCGCCATGGAGGGCGAAAATCTCCGGGATGGTCATGCCGGCCGCGGTCTCGATTTCGGTATCGGCGTCGGTGAAGTGGAGCCCCAGCCGCGTCGCCAGCCGGCGCCCGACCGAGGACTTGCCGGCTCCCATCATACCGACCAGCACCAGCGAACGCGCACCGAGCGCAGCCACGATCGCCGCCCTCAGGGCGGAATCGAGCGCGCCTTCGGCGGCTTTCTGGACGGTAGTATTAACCATGATAGGGTTTCCGGACCGGCGTAACGGTTCCATATAGCAATTATTGCAGAACCGCGACTGCCCCGGTGGTGGAAGGGTTGCCACGAGGTGGGAACCGTGGTCGTAGGGCGTCAGGATAAAGCCTTGATTCGAGCCGGGTAGCGCAATGCCGAGCCTGTTCCGATTCCTCGTCATCGTCGGGATGATCGCCGCCCTGGGCTATGTCGGCGTGTTCGCCCTCGCCAATTTCGTGAGGCTGCAGCCGCGCGAGATGACGGTGACCGTGCCGCAGGACAAGTTCTTCAAGCAGCCGAAGCAATGACAGGGCGCTACATTTCCCCGCTCGTCCCCGCGAAAGCGGGGGCCCAGTCTGCCAAACTGGATTCCCGCCTTCGCGGGAATGAACGGAGTGTGGGGCGGCTGTCGGAGAACCTCTAGCGTTGGCGAGCATGGGACAACGCAGCACCGACGACGCCCTGATCGAATTGTTTCTCGACATGCAGGCGGCCGAGCGCGGCGCCGGCGAAAACACGCTCAGTGCCTATCGCAACGACCTCACCGACCTGTCGTCCTATTTGCGCGCCGCCGGCTCGTCGGTGGCGGCGGCAGACACCGACACCCTGCGCGGCTTTCTCAAGAGCCTCGATGACCGCGGCTTCGCCGCCTCGTCGCTGGCGCGGCGCCTATCAGCGACGCGGCAGCTTTATCGCTTTCTCTATGCCGAAGGAAAACGCGGCGACGATCCGGCCGCGGTGCTGGAAGGCCCCAAGCGCGGCAAGACCTTGCCCAAGGTGCTCTCCATTGCCGACGTCGATACGTTGCTGACGCAGGCCCGCGCCAATGCCGAGAACGCCGAACAGCCCAAAGCCGCGCGCCTGCGCGCGGCGCGGCTGCTGTGCCTGCTCGAAGTCGTCTACGCGACGGGCCTGCGCGTGTCCGAACTCGTCGCCCTGCCCGCCTCCGCGGCGCGGCCGCAACTTCAAATGCTGATCGTGCGCGGCAAGGGCAACAAGGAGCGCATGGTGCCGCTCAATGCTGCAGCAAAGCGCTCCATGGCTGAGTATTTGGCGCTGCGCAGCGAGGCGGGAAGAGAAGCAACGTCGAAATGGCTGTTCCCGTCCTTCGGCGAGCAGGGCCACATTACCCGGCAGCATTTCGCCCGCGAACTCAAGGCCCTCGGCGCGACCTGCGGAATCTCGCCGTCGCAGCTGTCGCCGCATGTGCTGCGCCACGCCTTCGCCAGCCATCTGCTGCATAACGGCGCCGACCTGCGCATCGTGCAGACCCTGCTCGGCCACGCCGACATCTCGACGACGCAGATCTATACGCATGTGCTCGAAGAGCGGCTGAAATCGCTGGTGAGGGATCTGCATCCGCTGGGGGATAGTGAAGGCTGATCGAGCGCACTGAAGAAGCGGCAGCCTCAGCCTGCTCCCTCTCCCCTTGGGGGAGAGGGTTGGGGTGAGGGGGCAAGTGACTCTCGATAGTTTGTAACCCCTCACCCGCCCGCCTACGGCGGGCGACCTCTCCCCCATGGGAGAGGTGAAGAAAGGCGCCTTACCCCGCCTGCTTCGCCTTCATGTAGTAATTCGCGTCGCGGCCGAGCACGAGCTTGCGGATCACCGCACGCATGGCCAGGCTCTTGCGCAGCGGATCGACCACCGCCTTGACCGCGCGGAACAGCGCCAGCTTCACCGTGTCGAGCGCCGGGTTGCGCCCCGGAGCGGCCTGCGGCATGCCAAAGCGGCGCAGCAGCGAGTTGACGACGAAGACGTCGTTCTTGCGCATCACAGCCTTGGTCTTCCACGTCACCGCCATCGAGATCGAATACTGCGAGCCGGTGCGCACCCAATGCGGCCACAGATACGGCACGAACACGCCGTCGCCGGCCTTGAGCTCGTAGCACTTCGATTTCTTTTCGAAGTCCGGCGAATAGCTGACATTGCGGTGCTTGGTCAGCGAATGCTCGATGGCGTCGTCCGACACCACCGAACCGTCGCGGTTGTCGCAGATGGTGAAGAACTTCTCGCCGTGGATATGCACGAAGATGTTGTCCTCGGCATCGACATGGAATGGCGTCGTGGCGTTCGGCGACGACACGAACATGAAGCCGCGCAGATCCTCGAAGCCGGCATCGTGGAGATCGCGGCGGCCCTGCGCGCGGGCAAGCGCGTTGAGGCAATCCTCGATCACCGCCTTGTAGGCCGGGTGCTGTTCGACACGCTTGAGCACCATCCAGGCGCCGGCCGTCTCGATGCTGCGCACCACCTGCTCTGGATCGAGATCGAGGAACTTGGTTTCCTTGGCGTCCTGGCCGATGGCGGCGTCGCCGGAATTGTACTCAATGGAGTCGGCCGGCAAATGGCGAACCAGCTCGACGATCTTCGGCAGCGTGAACAGCGGATTGGCGGCCAGCTGGTGACGCAGCGAGAACGGCTGCATCGGGAAGTTGGCGGCGAAGGCCGAGCGGTCGTCCGGCTCGATAGCGGCAGTGGCGATGCTCATGGGGATCATCCTTTCAGCTTGCGAAGGCGGTGATAAAGGGAGCGCGCGGTGTCCCGCAGCACGCGGCGCGTGTCGATGAGAGTGGCGAGAAGCCTGAAACCGGCGGCGCCGGCCTGTGTCGGCAGCATGAGGTCGGCGATCGGCTGGCGGTCGCGCCAGATGTGGTCGATCATCGGATGGTTGGCGATCGCCGTGGAATCGACGCTGTCGATCGTGTCGTCGGCGCACATCATGCGCGTGATGTCGAGCGTGAGCTGCACGCCCGGCGATGACTTGGCGAAGATCTCGTCGTAGGCGATCTTGAAGAAGTAAGCGCGGCGCGCGTGACGCAGCACGATGCCGGCGGCGACCACCTTGTCGCCGCTCGTCAGCGTCACGATCTGCGCGACGCCATCGCGCACCATCGCGAGCAGCGCTTCTTTCATGAAGGCGACGTCGCCCTGCTTGGCGGCAAGCGCCGTGCCGGCCGCGCCCTTCCAGCCGGCCGCTTCGAGTATGAGGAATTGCTCGAGCGCGGCTTCAGCCTCGATGCCCGGTTCGGCGATGTTGAAGTTCACCTCGCCGGTGTCGGCGAGGCGATTGCGCTGACGGCGCAGTTCCTTGAGCTTCTTGGCGCCGAGCGCGGCAACGGCGTCATCGATATCCTGCTTGGCGTCGAGACGTGCCCGCTCATGCGCATTGAACACGCGCGGCGCTACTCCAAAAGGTTCGGCCGCCCGCAGCAGCGCGACGGCGACGGAGCCATCCACCGCCATCGCCGAGAGCAGCAACGCCTGCGCGCCGACTTTCGCGGCGGCGGCGAGCAACGCGCGCGCGGCGGCATCGGCAACGTCGCGATCGATAAGCGGCGTGGTCAGCGGCGCGTAAGCATACCAGCCGACGAAAACGGGGATCGGCAGGCGCAAGCTGTTCCAGGCCGGCGCCACCAGCATCAGGCCGATCAGGCGGCGCTTGCGCGGTCCGTCCCAGGCCAGCAAGGCCCGCATGCCGACCTGACCTTTGACATGACGCGCCACGGCGCGGGCCCAGGCCGGATGATAGAAGGCATTGGACTCGATCGCGCGCGCGGCAAGATCGGCCCAGGCGGCTTCGGGCACGGCCAGAATATCGGCGACTTCAAAGACGGCTTCGCCACGTGCCGCTTCGGCGGGCGCGCGATCCCGCGCCAGCGCGGCGCGCGCGCCGGCGATCCAGCCCTGCACATTCTGACGAGTATCGACGACCGACATAACGCTCCCCGCGTCCCTTGCGCGCGGACGATGTGTCGAACGCCGTTAAAGCCTGTGTAAAATGATCGCAGAAAGTGGGGGATTGGGTGGTCTGGGTTAAAGCCCGGTGAGCGGGACGCCCCGTATTCGCGGCGAAACATTAAGGATTTAGAGGGCATTATCCCTGTCGCTTGACTAACGCCCCACTATGGGTCAGTTGGCCCACCAACCGGCCCGCCGGCTCCCCGACCTTTAGCGAAGCGTTGCCAGACCACATGCGCAGCTATCTCGACTTTGAAAAACCGGTGGCCGAACTCGAGGCCAAGGTTGAGGAATTGCGCGCCATGGCATCCACCGACAATGCCGTGTCGGTGACCGAGGAGATCGGCCGTCTCGAGAGCAAGGCCGCGCAGGCGCTCAAGGATCTCTACGGCGAACTCACGCCCTGGCAGAAGACGCAGGTCGCGCGCCATCCGCAGCGGCCCCATTGTCTCGATTACGTTAAAGGCCTGATCACCGATTTCGTGCCGCTCGCCGGTGATCGCAAGTTCGGTGACGATGCCGCCATCATTGCCGGCTTCGGCCGCTTCCGCGGCGACAGCATCTGCATTCTCGGTCATGAGAAAGGCAGCGATACCGAAAGCCGCCTCAAGCACAATTTCGGCATGGCGCGGCCTGAGGGCTATCGAAAGGCCGTGCGGCTGATGGAAATGGCCGATCGCTTCGGCATTCCGGTGCTGTCGCTGGTCGATACGGCCGGCGCCTATCCGGGCATCGGCGCGGAAGAGCGCGGCCAGGCAGAAGCCATCGCGCGCTCCACCGATGTCTGCCTCGGCCTTGGCGTCCCCAATGTCGCGGTCATTCTCGGCGAAGGCGGCTCCGGCGGCGCCATCGCGCTCGCCACCGCCAACAAGGTGCTGATGCTCGAGCACGCCATCTACAGCGTCATCTCGCCGGAAGGCGCCGCCTCGATCCTGTGGCGCGATTCCGCCAAGGCGCAGGACGCCGCCACCAACATGAAGATCACCGCGCAGGACATGATCCGCTTCGGCGTCATCGATGGGATCATCGCCGAGCCGACCGGCGGCGCGCACCGCGATCCCGCCGTAACCGTCGCTACCGCCGGCGATGCCATTGCAGCCGCCTTCGCGGACCTCAAGCCCCTCGGCCGGGACGCCGTCCGCAAGGCCCGCCGTGACAAGTTCCTGGCCATTGGCCGGCTGCCGGCCAAAGCCGCCGGCTAAGTCCGATTTTACGCCTGCGACACGCTTTCTGGGCCGGTCAGCGGCATTTTAGGCAAGATTTACCATAGGGTTAGCTGAAAGTCCCGCCGCCGGGTATTGCCTTGCGGATGCCATATCTTATGGATAACCATAGTGTGACAGGGGCTTATCCTCCCGGGGAGTAGCAGGTTTTGAAGTCTCGCTTCATCCGCGCCACGTTGGCGTCCGCTACGCTTGCGGCGGCGATGGCGCTTGCCGGCTGCAATGCCGACATGGCATCGAACGGCCGGGCCCAGGCGCCGCTCTCGGAACGCATGCTGTCCGACATCGCTTCCAAGAACATGGACAAGGAATCCCCGATCCTCGTCCGCATCTTCAAGGAAGAGTCCGAGCTCGAAGTCTGGAAGCAGACCCGCGACGGCCAATACGCCCTGCTCAAGAGCTATCCGGTCTGCCGCTGGTCCGGCGATCTCGGCCCGAAGAAGAAGGAAGGCGACCGCCAGGCGCCGGAAGGCTTCTATACGATCACGCCGGGTCAGATGAACCCGAACTCCAGTTACTATCTCGCCTTCAACACCGGCTTCCCGAATGCCTATGACCGTTCGCACGGCTACACCGGCTCGGATCTGATGGTGCATGGCGATTGCTCGTCGCGCGGCTGCTACGCGATGACCGACGAGCAGATCCAGGAAATCTACGCGCTGGCCCGCGAGTCGTTCTTCGGCGGCCAGAAAGCGTTTCAGTTGCAGGCCTTCCCGTTCCGCATGACGGCAATGAACATGGCCCGGCATCGCAACAGCCCGCACTTCGCGTTCTGGAAGATGCTCAAGGAAGGCTACGACAATTTCGAAGTGAGCAAGCAGGAGCCGAAGGTCGCGGTCTGCGAGAAGAAATACGTTTTCGATCCCGCCGCGACCGACGACAAGCCGTTGAAGTTCAACGCCGCCGGCAAGTGCCCGGCCTATGAACTCGACAAGAACATTGCCGACGCCGTGCTCGATCACCGGCGCAAAGAACAAGTCCAGATGGCATCTTACATCGCGCAGGGTGTCGCGACCGCGAAGCCGCGTGGCGGCATCGATGGCGGCATGCATTCGGTGTTCGCCGAGAAGATGGCCGCGCAGGATGGCTATGACAGCCGCGGCCGTGCGATCCAGGTCGCCACCGCGCCGGGCTCGCTGCCGCGCGGCGACGGCCCGCCGCCTGCCACGATCGTCTCGGTGCCGCGCGCGCCGGACGCGCAGCCCGAGGCTCAGCAGGTTGAGATCGCGAGCGCACCGGTGCCGCAAGCCGCGCCCGATGCCAGCCAGGCAGCGGCCAGGTCCAGTTCGATCGGCGGCCTGATCGGCAACCTCAATCTGTTCGGCAATTCCGCCGCCGCGCCGGCGCAGGTTCAGGCTCCGCCGGCTGCCACCGTCGCGCCACGGCCGGCGCCGCGCTCCGTGATCCGGACCGCCAACGCGGCGCCCGCAACGCACCCGACGAAGCCGAAAACGGTCGCTGCCGCGCCTGCGACTTCCGCGCCTCGTGTTGCCGCGGCTGAATCGGCCGCTCCTGCGGAACCGGCGCCGCAACTGCGCACGGCCTTCTCAGCGCAGCCGGCGAATGGTGGCTCGACGCTGAGCGGCGCCCAGCCGGTCATGCCGGTGGGCTCGTTCGACCAGCGCTGGTCCGGCGGCGTTCGCTGATCGCTCTCACACGTTGTCGAATCGTCACGCGCCCGGCTTGAATGCCGGATGACGGTGAGAGATTGGCCCATGGATTGTTACGTTTATGTCCTCGGCTGCCGCAGCAACGGCCGCCTTCTGACTTATGTCGGCTGGACTAACGACGTCGAGCGGCGGCTGGCCCAGCACAATGCCGGCACCGGCGCGCGCACGACACGCGGCCGCACCTGGCAATTGCTGCACTCGGAATCTTTCGCCACCAAAGAAGAAGCCATGAGCCGCGAGTGGCACCTCAAGCGCGAGCGCGCCTTCCGCAAGGAACTGGCGCAGCGGATATCGGCTAGCTTGTAGCCCGGATGAGCGAGCCGCCTGTTTGTCATGGCCGGCCTTGAGTCGGCCATCCCGTTTAGCGACGCACGGACTTTGCCCATCCAGGTGGGATCACCGGTCAGGCCCGGTGATGGCAATCAATTCGGCCGGCTCTCATCCGCCGCTGCCGCCATCGCGCGCGTGAGATCGACCAGATCGCCCTCCACCTCACTCAGGCGCTCGGTGAGTTCGAGATAGCGCTGGGTCGAGGAGCCGTCCGCCGCCCATTCGCCGGTCTTGCGAGCGGCTTCCGGCTGCTCGGCCATGTCGGCGATCATGCTTTCGATTGCGGCTTCGAGTTCGTCGCGCTCCTTGGTCAGCGCATTGAACTGGGCGACACGTTCTTCAGATTTCTTGCTCATCGCTTCACCATCGCAACCGCGTCTCACTTTCCGCCCTATTTAGACGCGAAATGGTGCCAATCCAAGTCACGCGGGAACAATCACTTTGCCGATCGGCCACAGCGCGAGACCCGCAAGTTTTAGATGCGCCCAAGCGAACGGGATGCCGACGATCGTAACTGCGAGCAGTAGCGCCGTCAGCAAATGCCCCAGCGCCAGCCACCAGCCTGCCAAGACGAACCAGATGATGTTGCCGATGAAACCAAGGGTGCCGGTGCCGATATCCTCCCGGCCGAAATAGCTATCGCGCGGCACCGCGCGCTGACCGAACGGCAGCAACGTATAAGCGGCGATGGTGAAGGCCGCCCGCGCCCACGGCAGGCCGATGATGGTGATGGCCATGATCACCGCAGCGATGGCCCAGCCGACCGCCATCCAGAAGCCGCCGAATACGATCCACAATAGGTTGAACAGTAGCGACATCGGCCCCAAGGCAGGTCTCCCGTGCGCCATAGCGGCGCGAAGACGATGTAGGGCGCGAAACGCGGCATTTAAAGAGGTGGCGGGAGCCGCGTGCGGGTCGTTACGTCAGGCGGTAAATCCGGACGGCGTTGTCGTGAAACAGCTTGAGCTGATCCGCCTCGGACCGATCCGCCACGGCGGCAAAGAAGCCGGCAAAGATATCCCGATAGGAGCCGGCCAGGCTGTCGACCGGAAAGTTGCTGGCGAACATACAGCGGTCGGCGCCGAAGATGCCGATGGTGTCGCGGATGATCGGCCCGTTCGCTTCGACGGTCCACGGCAGGCCGCGCCGGCCGAGGCCGGAGATTTTGATCGCGACGTTACCTTGCCTCGCCACGCGATCCAGCGCCGCGCGCCACGCAGCAACGCCTTCCGAACTACGGTCGGACGGCAGCCCGGTGTGATTGATGATGATGGTCGTGCGCCGAAAATCCGCGGCGAGGTCGGCAGCGGCATCAAGATGCCACCATGGCGTTTGCAGATCGTAGGACAGCCCGTGCTTCTCCAGCAGGGCGTAACCATCGCGCCAGGCCGGATCGTCCATCGATCCCGGCGCGCCGCGCCTGGCCTCGGCCGGGCTCGCGGCGGCTGCCGGCTTCTGCCGGATGCCGCGCATCAGTTTGCTCGTCGCGTGGGCAGCCAGCACGTCTTTGATGTTGTCGCGCTCGAATTCGGCATGGCCGATACAGGCCGTCGGCAGGCCGGTCGCGGCGTTCACCGTCTCCAGCCAGCGCGTTTCGGCGGGTGCCGTGGCGCGGTCCCACTCCGCTTCCATATGAACCGTCATGCGTAGGTTGAAGCCAGCGCTGTCGCGGCGCAAATCCTCGGGCAAATAATTGCGGCGGATCGCCGAATAGTCGCCGTAGCGGAACGGGATCGGCGGCTCGTCGCAAAGCCACGGATAGTAATTGCGCGTCAGGTCCCAGAAGTGCTGGTGCGCATCGACGATCGGGATATCGGGAAGCGCTTTGCCGGTCTCGGTCACAACAGGCCGTCTCTTAAGCCGCGGTGCGCGCCATGCGCAGCGAGGTCAGAGACAATAACGTCTCGAAGGCCCTGATGGTAGCAGACGGATCGGCCACGCCGTTGCCGGCGATGTCATACGCCGTGCCATGCGCCGGCGTCGTAATCGGCACCGGCATGCCACCGAGAATGGTCACGCCGCGTTCGAAGCCGAGCAGCTTGAGCGCGATCTGGCCCTGATCGTGATACATCGTCAGCACCACGTCGTAGTCGCCGCGCCGCGCCTTGATCCACACCGTATCGGCGGGAAACGGCCCTTCGACGGCATATTGGCGCGCCTGCGCATCAGCCACCGCCGGCGCGATGACGTCGATCTCCTCGCGCCCGAACAGGCCACCTTCGCCGGCGTGCGGGTTGAGGCCGGCCACAGCGATGCGCGGCCGCTCGATGCCGGCCGCCTTCAGCGTCCGCGTTGTCGCCTCGATCGCCGCGACCACGCGCTGCCGCGTCAGTAGCCCAGCAACGTCCTTCAGCGGTTCGTGCGAAGTGACGCGCGCGTTCCACAAATTGTCGAGCCGGTTGTACTCGCTGCACTCACCCTTCCAGTCGAGAATGTCGGTCGCCCAGCGAATTTCGTCCGGATACGGATTGCCCGCCATTTTCAGCGCCAGCTTGTTGAACGGCGTGAACATGATGCCGTCAATCTGCTCCGCTTTCGCGAGCAGCAGCGCTTCCTTGAAATTGCGGATCGCGAAGGCGCCGCCTTCCGCACTGGCTTCCTTCATGCGCAAGGTCGCCGGATCGAGATGGCCGAGGTCGATGAAGACCGGCGCGCCGGGCGCCGCTCGCTCCAGTTCGGACAGCGCCACCACCGGCATATCGACGACAAGCCCCGCGATCTTTTCTCCTTCGGCGAGAACCCGGCGATCTCCGATCACGGCGACCGCGGCCTGCTCGAGAAGTTCGGACTGGCTCAGCAGGCGCGCCAGCAACTCAGGACTGACGCCTGCGGGATCGCCCATCGCAATGGCGATGCGGGGAGATGGGCTCGATGTTGCCTGCGTCATTGTCGTTTCAACCCGTGCGCCACGCTTCTCGCGTTTTTGCATATTGCATTCAATATTCAGATCATGAATAATTCTTTCGCATAGAGGGGTCAACCCTCAGCAACTTTTTTGGGAGGAAATGCCATGCGCGTGTTCACGCCCCTTTGCGCCATGCTGGCGACGGCGCTAACAGCCGTCGTGTCCGTCGGCCCGGCCGCAGCTCAACAAAAAATCGTCATGCGATACGCCCACGTGGGCGCGGAGGGTGAAACCCAGACGCGCTACGCCGCCGAGCTTGCCAAGCTGGTTGGCGAAAAGACGCAGGGCCGCATCGAAATCCGCGTCTTCCCCGGCTCGCAGCTTGGCAATCTGAGCGAGATGATCGACGGCGTGCGCATCGGCTCGATCCAGATGGCACATCACGATTTCTCCTCGCTCGATCGCATCGATCCGGATGTCGCAGTGTTCAATGCGCCGTTCCTGTTCTCCGGCCCCGAGCAGGCCATGCGCGCCACCAATGAGGCGACGTCTCCGGTGCTGCAGGAGATGAACAAGAAGCTGGTCGCCAAAGGCAATGTCCGCATCGTCGGCAACTTCTATCGCGGCGCCCGTCAGTTGACCGCGCGTTATGCCGTGCGCTCGCCCAAGGACATGGCCGGCAAGAAATTCCGCTCGGTGCCCGTGCCGCTCTGGAATTCGATGATCAAGGGCATGGGCGCGATTCCAACGCCGGTCGAAATCTCTGAAATCATGCCGGCGCTGATGACCGGCCTCGTCGATGGCCAGGAAAACCCGCTCAACAACGTCATCGCCCGCAAGATGTGGGAAGCCAACAAGTTCGTCATGATGACCAGCCACATGGAATCGGTGCTGGCCGTGTTCATCAACGAAAAGAGCTGGGAGGGCATCCCGGCCGCAGACCGCAAGATCATGCAGGACGCCTTCGCCGAAATGGCCCAGCGTTCGCTGAAATGGGCGAAGGACGCGGAAGCGGAAGAGATCGCGACCCTGAAGGCTAACGGCGTCACGATCATCGACGAGAAGAGCGGCCTCGATCTCAAGGCCTTCCGCGAATCCGTCGGCAATCAGATCCTCAAGGACTATCCGGCCTGGGCGCCCTACATCGCCAAGATCAAGGAAACCCAGGGCTGATGCGCTTCCGGTGGGCCGGCAAGCGAGCCGGCCCACCCTCTTCCGCCAACACCGGGCAAGTCATGCAGAAACTCTGGACCCTCCTTGAACGCTGGCTCGGCATCGTCGCGATGCTGGCCTTGTTCTCGCTTGTCGTCCTGCCCGCGTTGCAGGTCGTGATGCGCGGCGTCTTCAACGACCCGATCACGGGACTGGAAGAATCGACGCGATGGGGCCTGATCATTCTGGTGTTCATCGCGGCCCCGTTGCTGATATCTGCCAATGAACATATCCGTCTCGCCGAATTCATCGACATGCTGCCGCGGCCCGTGCGGCTGCTGCTCGAGCGTGTGATCCTTCTGGTGAGCGGCCTGGCGCTGGCCGTCGTTGCCGTGGCCGGCGGGCTGTCGATCTGGCGCAATTTCGGCACCCGCACGCCAATCCTCGACATTCCGTTCTGGCTGTTCGCCGCGCCGATGCTGGTGGGCTTCGCTCTGGGCGCCATCGGCTATGTGTGGTTCGCCCTGCGGCGCAAGCCTCCGACCGTCGACGGTCCGACTCCCGTTATCTGACGATAGAAAGACAACACGATGGATCTCGGGCTTCTGGTCATTCTGGCTTTCTTCGTGCTGTTCGTCCTCGGCTTTCCGGTCGTGTTCGCCATTCTGGTGCCGTCGATCGCCTATATCGCGTGGGAAGGAATCCCGCTGGCCACCATCGGCCAGCGCATTCTCTATTCGATGGACTCGTTCCCGCTGGTCGCGGTGCCGGTGTTCATCTTCGTCGGCAACCTCATGAACTCCGCCGGCATTACGCAGAAGCTGTTTCACTTCGCCGATGTGCTGGTCGGACGCCTCTATGGCGGGCTGGCGCAGGTCAACATCGTCGCCAGCCTGATCTTCTCCGGCGTGTCCGGCGCGGCGCTGGCGGATGTCGGCGGCCTCGGCCGCATCGAAATCAAGGCCATGAAGGACCGCGGCTTCACGCTGCCGTTTTCCGCCGCCATCACCGGCGCCTCGGCCATTGTCGGCCCGATCTTTCCGCCGTCCATCCCGCTGATCATCTACGCATCCGTCACATCGATCTCGGCGCTGCAACTGCTCGTCGCCGGCATCATCCCGGCCTTGATCTGCGTCGTCATGCTGATGGCGGCCACCGCGATCATCGCCGTTAAGACCAATCTGCCGCGCGCCGAACGCTGGCCGTCGCTGCGCGACCTATGGGTCGCCTTCTGGCCGGCCGCGCCGGCGCTGTTCGCGCCGGTCGTGCTGGTCGGCGGCATGCTGTCCGGCAGCTTCACGCCGACGGAAGCGTCGGCCGTGTGCGTGGTCTATGTGCTGCTGATCGGCGCCTTCTATTATCGCGACATGAACTGGGGCTTCATCCGCGATGCGGCGATGGCCACGGTGCGCGGCACGTCCGCCATCCTGATCATCGTCGCGGCCGCGGCGATGTTCGGCTGGATCCTCGCCGTCGAGCAGGTGCCGCAGGAATTCTCGGGCTGGTTCAAGGACATCTCCGACAACCCGCTCGTGCTGCTCATGGTCGTCAACGCGATTTTCTTCATCGCCGGCATGGTCATCGACTCGACCACGGCGACGCTGCTGCTGGTGCCGATCGTCGCCCCACCGGTGGTGGCGGCCGGCGTCGACCCGATCCATCTCGGCATTGTCGTCGTGTTCAATCTGATGATCGGCACGATCACACCGCCTTTCGGCCTCTCGCTATTTCTGCTGTCGAACATGACCGGCGTACCCATGGTCAAATTGCTCAAGGCGATGCTGCCGTTCTATCCCGCGCTGCTGATAACCCTCGCCATCCTGACGGCGGTACCGGCGCTGGTTCTTTTCATCCCGAACCTTTTGCGATAGTGATCCGGCCCCATGGCGAACACCGGCCGCGCAGAGCACCCCCCGACCGCCGACCTCGGCGGGCGGATCGAATGGCGCTCGCTGCATGAAACGGTGGTGTCGCGACTGCGCGACCTGATCGCCGAGGGCCAGCTCCCCGAAGGCGGCCGCATCATCGAGCGCGAGCTGTGCGACCAGCTCGGCATTTCGCGCACGCCATTGCGTGAAGCCTTCAAGGTCCTGGCATCCGAAGGTCTGGTCGAAATTCAGCCCAACCGCGGCGCGGTCGTCACGCGCTTGAGCCCGCGCGAGGCCCACGACATGCTCGCCGTGATCGCGCGGCTCGAGGCTTTTGCCGGTGAGCTCGCCTGCCTCCATGCCACCGATGCCGAGCTGCGCGCACTGCGCGACATGCACGACCGCATGATGGCGCACTACCGGAACCGCGAAAAGCCCGAGTACTTCCGCCTCAACCAGGCCATCCATGTCGAGATAGTGCGGTTGGCCCGCAACGAAGTGCTGCGGGCGACGCATGGCCGTCTGCATGCGCGCATGAAGCGGAGCCGCTTCCGCGGCAATGACCTGCCGGACAACTGGGCCGCCGCCGTCGCCGACCATGAAGAGCTGATCGGCGCGCTCGAAACGCGCAATGCCCGTCTGGCTCATGACGTGCTGCGCCGGCATCTCGAGGCATCCTGGACGCGCCTTGCGAATTCGCTGGGCATCGACCCCGCCACGTTCGAGTGGACAAACAGGGAGGACGCGCCATGAGCGGCAACATCGGTTTCATCGGCCTCGGCCTGATGGGCGAAGGCTTCACCCGGCGGCTGATCGAGAAGGGCTACCGCGTCGCCGGTTTCGACATCGACGCCGGGCGCACCAAAGCCGCTGCCGGTTGGGGCGTAACGGTGGCGCAAAACGCCGCCGACGTGGCGCAGCAAAGCGACATCATCCTCACCTGCGTGATCAACACGGCGGCGGTCGAGGCCGCAACGCTCGGCACCGATGGCATCACGCAGGCCCCTGATCTCAAGGGCAAGATTGTCGTCGATCATTCGACGACCGAGCTCGAAGCCACGCACCGTATCGCCAAGGCCCTTGCCGCCAAGGGCGCGTCGTTCGTCGACGCGCCGGTGTCCGGTGGTCCGGGCGCGGCGAAGGCCGGAACGCTGGCGATCATGGCCGGCGGCGATGACGCGGCCATCGCGACGATCACGCCGCTGATGCGTGATCTCGGCACCATGACGCATATGGGCGCGGTCGGAACCGGCCAGGCGACCAAGCTCGTCAATCAGACGCTGGTGCTCACGAATTACTGCGTCATCGCCGAGGCGCTGCGCCTTGCCGAATCCTACGGCGTCGATGCCGCGAAGATCCCGAAGGCGCTGGCGTCCGGCCATGCCGGCTCGAACCTGCTGGCCGCGGCCATGCCGCAAATGATCGCCGAGGATTTCGCGCCGCGCGGCTTTGCACGGCAGGTGCTGAAAGATCTGGAGATGCTGCAGGGTGCCGCCCGCGAGCAGCATCTGGCTATGCCGATGGCCTCGCAGGCGCTAACCTTGTACCGCCTGCTGGTCGCGTCCGGCAAAAGCGAGCTGGACGCGACCGCCGTGGTGACCTTGTATCCTAAGCCGTAAGCGGCGCGGCTCTTACATCAGCAGCGACGGCAGGAACAGCGACAGGCTGGGAATGCTGGCGAGCAGCAGCAACCGGACGCAGTCGGCGGCGAGGAACGGCAGCACGCCCTGTGCCGCGACCTCGAACTTCATCTTCTCGGTCACCGAAGCGATGATGAACAGGTTCATGCCGACCGGCGGTGTGATCAGACCGATCTCGACCACCGACGTTACCAGCACGCCGAACCAGATCGGATCGTAGCCGAGCTTGATGATCAGCGGGAAGAAGATCGGCAGCGTGATCAGCATCATCGACAGGCTATCGAGGAAGCAGCCAAGGATGATGTAAATCACCAGGATGATCAGAATGACGCCGAAGGGCGGCAGATTGAAGCGATTGATCAGCTCGAGCAGCAAGGTCGGCAGCGTCGAGGTCTCGATAAAGAACTGCAGCACCGAAGTGCCGACCAGGATGAGGAAGATCACGGCGGTGGTCTGCGCCGTCTCCACCAGCGACTCGCGCACCACCTCCCAGGTCAGCTTGCGCCGCGCCGCGGCGAGCACCATGGCGCCGAAGGCACCGACGGCGGCCGCTTCTGTCGGCGAAGCGATGTTGAGATAGATGCTACCCATCACGGCACCGAACAGCAGCGCGACCGGCGCCAGCTGGCCAAACGCGGCGCACTTTGCGGCGGCGTTCGCGCGCGGCGCGCGCGGCGCCATCGCCGGCCGCAGCGTCACCACGATCGTGACAGCAACAACGTAAAGAACGGCGGCGAGGATGCCGGGAACCATGCCGGCCAGAAACATGCGGCCGATCGATTGCTCGGTCATGATCGCGTAGATCACCATGATGATGCTCGGCGGGATCAGGATGCCGAGCGTGCCGCCGGCGGCAACGACGCCAGCCGACAGCCGGTCGTCGTAGCCAAGCGAACGCATCTCCGGAATCGCGACGCGGGCCATCGTGGCAGCCGTCGCCAGACTTGAGCCGCACACCGCACCGAACAGCGCGCAGGCGCCGACCGTCGCCGAGGCAAGACCGCCGCGCCAATGGCCGATCAGCGCGTGCAACGCCTGATAAAGCGACGCCGACAATCCGGCACGGGCGGCGAAGGCGCCCATCATCACGAAGAGCGGAATAACCGACAACGAGTACGGCACCACCGTGACGAATGGCTGCGAGCCAAGCACAAAACCGAGGCTGGTCCAGCCGTTGATGGCGACGCCGCCGACAATGCCGACAACGCCCATGGCGATCGCGACGGGAACGCGCAGCCCAATCAGAACCAGGAGCGCGAAGACGCCAATGGCGCCAATGATGGGAGGGGACATTATTCGATAGCCTTTGCCGGCAGGCCGTGGCGCCACAATTGCACCATCAGCACAAAGTTCGCGAATACGGACAGTGCAATTCCGGCGAGGAACGGCGCCCAGTACCAGGTCATCGGAATCCCGATAGTCTGGCTGGTGTCATGCGCCTCGTTCAGCGCCTGCTGATAGGAGAACCACAGCACGCCGGACAGGAAGGCGATGGCCAGCAAGGCAGCGACGATGCGCAAGGCAAGCTGAACCCGGGTCGGGGCGTGCTCGACGAACAGATCGATGGCGACGTGCTGATCGGACAGGAAGGCGTGCGGGATGGCCAGCATGGCACCGGTCAGCACGCAGAGTTGCATCATGTCGACCATGCCGTGGACAGTGAGCGTCGAAACGCTACGCAGGAAGATGTCCGCCATGGTGAGGAGCACGCCAACGACGAACATGAACGTCGCGGCGAAAGAGACGAAGCGGAGAACCCGCTCGCTCGCTGATTCGAAAGTCATCTCAACCCCGGGCCGTTGAGGAAAAAGCGCCGGGAAGGCAAAGCCCGCCCGGCGCCAGGTCTCTTAACTTACTCGTATTTTTTCAACGTCGTGACCATCGCGTCGTAGATCTCACGCGAGTTGGGAACGGTCTTGGCCTGCTCATCGATATACTGATCGACCACCGGCTTCATCTTGGTGCGCCATTCATCGCGGCGCGCGTCCGGCAGATCGACGATCTTGTTGCCGGCCTTGCGCGCCGTCTCGATGGCGGCGTCGTCAGTCTCCTTCCACAACTTGGTCCAGATATCGACGAGGTAAGGCCGGCTGTCGTCGATCACCTTGCGGATGTCCGGCGGCAGCGAATTGTAGCGGTTCTCGTTCATCAGCGTGTACATCGCGACCGCGTCGATGCGGGCGTTGAGGTGGTTCTTGAAGATCTCATAGACCTTGAAGGCGCCGACCGGACCCCACGGCATGACGTTGCCGTCGATGACGCCACGTTCCGCGCTCTCATAGATCTGCGTCGGCGGCATGCCGACCGGCGTAGCGCCGATGGCGTTGAGCATCGCGGTCACGCTCGGCGTCGGCGCGCGCGTGCGTACCCCCTTGAGCTGATCGAGATCGGTGATCGGCGCACGCGTATGCACGGCGCTCGGCTCGGTGATGGTCATGTTGAGCATCACGGTGCCGGGATAGTCGGCCTTGAGATACTTGTCGTAGAGCTCCATCAGCGCCTTGGTGCCGCCGGCGGAGGTCTTGATGGTGAATGGCAGCTCCATCAGCGTCGTGCGCGGATGACGGCCGCGCGGGATCGCCGGGATGCTGACGGCGACATCGACGACGCCGGTGCGCACCTGGTCGAACTGCTTGGTCGCATCGCCGAGCGCCGAGCCTGCCGAGAAGATGGTGAAGTGCACGCGCCCGTTGGTCTTCTCCTCGATCATCTTGGCCCAAGGCTCCATCGCCCGGGTCTGGATGAAGTGGGTCGGCGGAAACATCAGAGACATCTTGAGCTCGTACTCGGCGGCAACGGCGTTGCCGGCCACGAGGGCGACCGCCGCCCCGAGCAGGATCGATTTCATTCGCATGCTTACCTCCCTGGCTTTTTTAATTGTCATGGTCATGCACCGCTTGGCGCGGCTTGTGAAAAGTCCACAATCTTGGACTTGTAGTCGCTTCGCGGCAGCGAGCCGAACGGCACGAGCTCGACGGCTGCCGAGAACACGAGCTTGGCGCGGATATCGCTTTCGATCTGCTTGGCGAGGCCGTCGGCGCCGCCCGCCTTCTCCGCCATTTCGACGAGGACCTTCAGCGGCGGGTTCTGCTTCACGCCCTTGACGCCGGGCCGGATCGAAATCACGCCGCTGACATCCGGCTGGAAGCGGTGCACCACTTCGCGCACGGCCGACGGAAACACATTGACGCCGCGCACGATGAGCATGTCGTCGGTGCGGCCGATGCAGCGCACGCGTGGCGAAGTGCGGCCACAGGCGCAGGGCTCGGTCCACAGCACGACATGATCGCGGGTGCGGAAGCGCAGCAAGGGTGCCGCCTGCTGGCGCAAATGCGTGAGCACAAGTTCACCGCGCGCGCCGTCGGCGATCGGCACGGCAGCGCCGGTGTCGGGATCGATCAGCTCGATATGAACGTAACCACGGCCGCCGAGATGCATGCCCTGCTTTTCCGGGCACTCGCCCCACAGCGACGGCGAAATATCGCCGATGCCCATGGCTTCGGTCACCTGCGCACCCCAGGCGTCTTCGAGCTGGGCGCGCATCGCCGGCTCGCCGCCGCCCGGCTCGCCCGCGACCAACAGGTTCTTCACGCTGCTCGCCCTGAGGTCGAACTTGCGGTCGCGCGCCCACTCGGCAAGGTGCAGCGCGTAGGACGGCGTCAGCGCGATGGCTTCGGCCTTGAGCAGACGCACCGCCATCATCAGGCGCTCGGTGTTACCGGCGCCGACCGGGATGTGACACATGCCGAGCTTTGCGAAGGCATCGAGGGCCGCGCCGGCCACGAAAGGCCCGGCGCCATAGGTCGTGATGATGCGCGTGCCCGGGCCAATGCCGGCCGCGGTGTAGCTGCGCGACGACGTCGTGACCCAATTGTCCACGTCGCCGGCGGTCAGAGGGATGTAGCTCGGCACGCCGGTCGTGCCGCTGGTCGAGTAGATGCGCGCCACCTTTTCCATCGGCACGGCCAGGTGCGTGCCGACCGGCTGGTCGTCGCTGCGCGTCGCGCGAAGCTCGTCCTTTTCGGTGGTCGGCAGTTTGCCGATGTCATCGAGCCCGCCGGCATCGGCCGGCGTTTCGAAGCCGGCCTTGCGCAGCTTCTGCTGATAGAAGGGCGACTTTGCGAACAGATACTTGATCTGCTCGCGATACAGCGCATCGTCCTTGCGGACCTGCTCGGGCCAGGGAAGCGTTTCGACGTTCGGTTCGAGAATCATGCGACTGTTATTTCTTCACGTATTGGATGGCTTCTTCGCCGTGATGGGCCATGAGGAAGCCGATAGGCGTTTCCTGCTCTTCGGCGAGATGACCGAGCAGGCCCGCGGTGCGGGCGAGCAGCGGGATGCCCTTGATGATGGCCGGCGGGAAATCGAGATCGAGCAGGACCGCCGCGATCGCCATCGACACGTTCATCGGCAACGGCCGCTTCCACGCTTGGGCCGCGGCGGCCGGGAACAGCCGCGCCAGCGCAACGTGCGGACCGGCGGCGCCTTCGCGATCGGCGAGCTCAAGAATGCGCTCGGAGCGCGGATCGACCGGATGATGAACCGGATGGCCGAAGCCCGGCAGCTTGCCGCCGCTGGCGCGCGTTTCGCTCGCGATAGCGAGCACGGCGTCGGCGGGCGTGGCGCCGGCTTTGACGCGCTCCTGCGCCGCCATCAGCACACGGCCGCAGAGCTCCGACGTCCCAAGCACGATGGAGCCGCAGCCGAGAATGCCGGCCGCGACCGCCGCCTGCAGACACGCCGGATCGGCGGCATAGGTCATGCGCGAGGCCTGCGCGGTCGGCGTCAGGCCGTGCTCAGCGATGGCGATCAGCAGAAGATCGAGGAAGAAGCGCTGCTTCTCCGTTGGCTCGCGGCCGGTGACCAGCAGAAAGAAGTATTCGGTGAAGGTGAGGCGGCCCATCAGGTCGCCGCACAGATCCTTGCCACGCACTTCGATGCTGGAAGCGTCGGAGGTGCAAATAGACGTCGTGGCGGGCCCGGCCTTGCCGATCAGCATGCGCCGGCTCCCGACGCCGCCGGTGCTTTCACTTTCATAGCCTCACTCCCTGCCGTACTATTTTGTAGGACAATACTGCCGGGCATAGAGTTGTCAACGGCCGCGAAGCGCCTTAATGAAGGGGCGTGCTCGATCAACCCGACTCAGACCTGACCGACGAAGGCGCCGGCGGCAAAGGCCGCGGCACCACTGTCGAACGCCTGGTTGAAAATCTGCGTGAGGGCATCCTTTACGGTCGCTATGCCGCCGGTCAGCGCTTGATCGAGGCCGACCTCACGCGTGCCTTCGGTGTCAGCCGCGGCCCGTTGCGCGAAGCGTTCCGGCGCTTATCGGCGGAAGGCCTCATCGAAAGCGTGCCGAACCGCGGCGCGGTCGTCCGGCGTCTGACGCGCAAGGAAACCCGCGAGCTGTTCCAGATCCGCACCGCGCTGGAAATGCTGGCCGCACAACTCGCCGCCGCCAACATCTCAACGCCGGGCGTGCGCGAAAAATTCGAGGCGACGATCGCACCGATCTGGAACGATTCGCCGCGCAACATGCCGCTCGCCTATCTCGACGAGAACAAGCTCTTCCACCAGGCCGTGGTGGACGCCAGCGGCAACGACCAACTGGCGTCGGTCGGCCGGCAATTGCAGTTGCCGCTGATCATGTTTCAATTGAGCGGCGCGCTGACCGTCGACATCTTGGCGCAATCAAATGCCGAGCATCGCGCGGTGGCCAAGGCGATCCTGGCCGGGGACGGCGCAGCGGCGGCCGAGCACATGCGCAAGCATCTCGATCGCGCCAACCGCTTTTCCGAGCAGTTGCCGGCTCAGGTTTTCAGGCAGTAGCCCCCGCGCGGCCTACGGGCCAGCGATCTGCCGCAATTGCGGCATGTCGGAGACCGTCAGTGAGCGCGATTCGAGATCGATGACCCGATCGCGGCGCAACTGACGCAACATCTTGCTGGTATGGACCGGCGTCAGACCCGTCGCGTCGGCAATGTGACGCAGGCGCAGCGAGAACCTGATCGTCTGATTCTTGGCGAAGCCGCGGTCGATGAGCTTCATCGCCAGATCGAGAATAAAACGCGCGATGCGCTGCAGAGCGTCTCTGCGGCCGAGCGTAAGCGCAAGATTGTCGCCCTCGTTCTTCTTGCGGATGCAAGTCTGCATGAAGGCGTCGAAGATGTCCGGCTGCTGCGCCAGCAAAAAGAAAAAGTCCTTGCGCGCTATCTTTCGGTAGGTCGAGTTTTCGATCGCCTCGATAAGGCGGCCGGACATCGGCTCAAACAAATCGGTCCAGTAGACAACATCGCCCGGGAGAAGCACTTCAATAATCTGGCGACGACCATCCGGCAGGGCGATCGACGAAACCGCCTGCCCGGCACAAAGACAAAGCACATAGTCGGAGAACTCCCTCGGACTATGAATCATTTGCCGCGCCAGAATCGTATGTCTGGACATGCTCGGGAGAGCGGCGACGCTCGTCGATTCGCTCGGCGTGGACTCGTTTGGCTTGTGCCGAACCCGTGCGTCGCGACACTGGCCTGCTTTATAAAGCAGACAGAACGAGCACCCCTGGAAGTCCGCGCCTTCTCGATTGACTGGATTTAAGATTCGAGCACCTTGGTTCGGCATTTAATTGTTTATTGTATTGGAACAAATCCTCTAAAAAAAATTGTATTTGGAACTCCCGATGGATTCCATTGGTTTATGTTAATGGCGATCCTCGAACGCCGCGGCGCATTGCTCGCGACCTCGATGCAATCCGTCGTCTCGCGCAAAGCGCGCACAACTTCGCATAGCGATTCAATCATTTAAACGGCAGCTACATGCGCGCCGAAATACTCATCGCGCAAGTACTGCTTTTCATTCTTAATCTGGATCGCAATCTGGATTGCAATCGAGATTTCGTAAATGCTGATTTGCCGACGATTTATCGACGCTAGTATTTTACCAAATGGCGCGCTCTGTCTGCCGACGACCGCCGCACCAACCATGACAGAAGCATCTGCAACCAGAGCGATGTATCCGCTGCCTGCATCGATTCAGTCGCAGCCGAGACGCCGTCGGCTGTCAACACACGCAGAAGCGATGCGTCGCCACGACGCACATCGCTTAGCAAACGGATCTGCTGTTGAGGCAATCTGGTACCGTCGCAGCGCCGAATGGCGGAAATATAGTGCCTTCGCACTTCGCGCTTGCGTTGCCATCTTGTCACGCGGCTGACTGTCGCTATCGCCGCACAGGCTTCACCGCATCAGATATCGCGCGATGAATTAACTCTGGCGCCGTTCGAGAAGCCAGTCGTTCAACACAGCCTTGAAGGCATCCCTTTCGGTCAAGGGAAAGAAGTGCCCGCCGCTTTCGAGCATACGGAGTCTTGACCCCGGAATTGCTGCGTGCAGCTCCTCGGCAAAGAACGACGCCGTGGTCATGTCGTCCTTCGCGGATACGAGCAATGTTGGCACTTTGATATTGCCGTGTTCTTCGCTCATGTCGAAGTCGCAAATTGCCTTGATCCGCGCTTCGAGGATATCGATGTATCGCATGCCCGCGGCATTGGCCGCTTCGAGGCCGAGTAACTCGTCATAGTTCTGCGAAATCCACTTCGGCGGATAAAGCAGCAGGCTGGTCAACTCGACATAAGCCTTGGGGCCGAGGGCGTGAAGGACGGGGAGCCGGGCATCGAAGCAGCGCCGGAAAAATGGATCGCGGCGCCCCCATGTTCCGGCCAGCAGCAGGCTCTTGATGCGATCGCCATGACGCGCGCCGAGAACTTGGCCGATCGCCCCGCCCGTTGAATGGCCAACGAAGTGCGCCCGTTCAATACGGAGGTGATCCATAAGCGCCAGAACGTCGTCGGCCATCGCATTGACGCTATAAGGTGGCGGGCTTTTCGTGCTCTGCCCTGTACCGCGATGGTCATAGACGACGACCTGAAAGTTTCTCGCCACTGACTCGATGTGCGGCTGCCAGAATGAGGCCATGCCGCCGAGCCCGGTGGCGAAGACAACCGGGTCGCCCTCGCCGTGCGTCTCATAGTAAAGCTTGGCGTCTTGAACATCAGCGAAGGGCATCGACCGATCCTATAGGTCAGCGGCGATCCTGTTCCAGGTCGCCATCGTTTCGTTGATGATCTCGCGCACCTCGCGCCCGCGCCGGTGGCGATCGAACATTTCGAATTCGACAAACGCGCCGGGCGCGGCCTCCAGCACATCCCGCACGATCGGCAGAACCGCAATGGAGCTTTCCGACAGGCCGACACGGTCGGGCTTCATGTCGCGGGTGGACTGGCTTATGCCGCAGATCTGGATTCCCGCGGTCAGCGCCGACGGCATTTCCAGCGCCGGATCCCACCAGCTGTGATAGACATCAAGAATGAGCTGCAGGCCGGGAATTTGATCGGTCAATGCCTCGGCGTGCGATAGCGAATTCACCACGCCCTTGAAAACCACATCCATGGGATGAATGGGCTCGAGCGCAAGCGTCACGCCCGCGGCGGCAGCGCTCTCGTGCAGCCGGCTCAGCGCATCGACGATCATGTGATGCGCGTTGGTGATGCAGATGAGGTTTCGGTCCCGTAGTTCGAGATCGTCGAGGAAAGCTTGTCCAGACAGACCGCCGGTCACGACCACGAGCACAGCGGCGCCCATTTCTGCCGCGGCATCGATCAGCCGGTGGTTTTTGTCGGCTTGCATCGCCGCAAGCGATTTGTCGCGAATCAGAAAATCGCCGGCGCTGTTCAGCGTCGAGATCTTCAAGCCGTTGTCGGCGGCCACTCGCCGGCAGGTCGCGGCGCCATTGGCGGCCAATGCCGCGGCCGAAAGACCAATGCCCGATGCTCCAGCGGCGGCAGCATCGCCGGCGAACCGATCGACTCCATACTCTGCCGGGCAGAGATAGTAATTGATCGAGAGGCCTGGCGCGGGCATGGCGGGACCCTATCACCCCATATCGGCGGGTGGCGCTTCGACGGATTTGTACCAGTCCGCGATCCCGGAACCGGTCATGAATGTCACGTCCGAACGCGCCGTCAGGACGTCGAGTATTCGCTCCAGCCACGTGATGCGATGGGGGACCCCGACAAGATGCGGATGAAGCGGCAGTGTGAGGACGCGGCAGGTATCGCCAATCTCCGTCTCGTAGGTCTTCAATGTCTCCATGAAGCGTAGATACTGCGCATCAGAGGCATGGCCCCAACCGGCCCACAGGACGCTGTCGTTGAGCTCAAGCGAATAAGGCACGCCGACCAGCGGACCGTGCTTGGTGCGCAGCCAGGTCGGCAGATCGTCGACCACCCAGTCGCAGGTGTAATCGAGGCCGGCCTTCTTGAAGTGATCGGGTGAGTCGAAGGTTTCGCTGAGGCCCGGCCCGAGCCATCCCCGCGTCTTCACCCCGGTGAAATCCTTCAGCTTGGCGAGCGTCTTTTCGAGAACCTCCACCTCGTCGGGCGCGCTCTGCAGCGGCTGCTGGATGAAGCCATGCCCCATGAACTCCCAGCCGGCCTGCAGTGCGGTCTCGGCGACGCGCGGATAGATGTCGATGACGCTGGCATTCAGCGCGGCGGTTGCCGGAATGTTGCGGCTGGCCAGCGCCTTGAGGATGCGCGGATGGCCGGCGCGCATGCCGTATTCGACCCAGCTGAAGTTCGGCACGTCCGGGATCTTGTCCATGCCGTGCGGTCCGGGCTGAATCTTGCGCGGCAGCGGCTTGTCGAACGGCCAGTACTCGAGATTGACCACGACATGAACGATCAACGGCTTGCCGTTCGGTCCTTTCAGCTTCGGCCGGTCACTCGATAGCTGATGCGGAATTCTGGGATTGGACGACATGCTGGTCCTCAAGCCGCGTGAGCCACGCCGGGCAGATGAAGTTTCTCGAGCGCGACACGCACAATGTCGTTGAAATCCTGCGAGGTCGGATCGCGTGGGCGCGGCAGCTTCACGTCGATGATTGAGCCAATACGGCCCGGCCGTGGCGTCATGACCACGATGCGGTCGGCGAGGAACACCGCTTCCTCGATGCTGTGCGTCACGAAAACAACGGTCGCCTTGTGCGCCTGCCATATCCGCAGCAACTCGCGCTGCATCGTGGTCCGCGTTTGCGCGTCGAGCGCGCCGAACGGCTCGTCCATCAGCAGCATCTTCGGGCTGGTCGCGAGCGCCCGCGCAATGCCGACGCGCTGACGCATGCCACCCGACAGTTCGTGGGGATACTTCTTGTCGAACCCAAGCAGCCCAACGGTTTCAATGAGGCCAGCTGAAATTTCGCGACGCTTTGCGGCGGGGACGCCGCGCGCCTTGAGATTGAACTCGATGTTCTTCTGGACCGACATCCAGGGGAACAGCCCATGCTCCTGGAAGACAACCGTCGTATCGGGGTGACAGCCGAAGGATGGCTTGCCATGGATCAGAATGCGGCCCTCGGTCGGCTGATCGAGCCCGGCAATGATGTTCAGCAAGGTGGACTTGCCGCAGCCCGAGCCGCCCAGCAGGCAGATGAACTCGCCGAATTCGGCCTCAAGCGACACGTGATCGAGGGCATGAATGTGGTCGCCGCGACGGCTGTAAACCTTGCTGACGTCGGAAACGCTGAGGTAGTTCATATGTCCCCTCTCATGATTCGAGCACGAGGCCTTCCTGCCAGCGACACAACCATTGCCGCAGCAGGCGGATCGCCTGGTCGAAGGCAAGCCCCACCAGACCGATAAGAATGATGCCGGCTAGCACTTCGTCGGCCTTGAACAGCACCTGAGCGTACATGATCATGTAGCCGAGGCCGGATTTGACGGCGATCATCTCGGCGCTGACCAGCGTCAGCCAGCCGGCGCCGGCCGACAGACGGAGCCCGGTCAGAATCGACGGCAGCGCACTCGGCAGAATGACGTCTTTAAAGACCAGCATGTTGGAGGCCATCGCGGCCTGAGAAACCTTCAACAAGGTTCGCTCGACATTCTTGACGCCGAAGATCGTCGTGATCACCAGCGGCCAGAACGACGAGAACCAGATCAGCATGATCGCAGGCTTGTCGCCGATGCCGAAAAAGAGAATGGCCAGCGGGATGAGCGCGATGCCGGGCAGACAGCGGAATATCTGAATCGTCCAGTCGAGCGTTTCCTCGATCGGCCGGAAGCGGCCGATCAACAGCCCGAGTGGTACCGCGGTGACGAAGGCCAGCCCGAGGCCGATGAGGACGCGGGCGAGGCTGGTCGCTGTATGATGAAGAAGTGTCGGCCACGACTTGGCGAACACCTCCCATACCTCGATCGGCCGCGGCAGCAGCACGTTGGAATACGTGCTGCTGTAGGTCGCGAGTTGCCAAACCACCAGCAGAACAACCAGTGGCGACAGTCCGAGGGCGATTTGGCGGAGACTGCGCATCGTCTCAGACGAAGCTTGTGTTCACGAACTTGTCCCAGTCCGGCTTGGCATTGATCTGCCCCATCTCCTGCATGACGTCACCGACCGCCTCGATGCTTTTCCGGAAATCGCCGCCGACATCGTAAGTGTAGAAGATGTTCTTCATCGCCTCGTCCGCGATCTTCGGGTCAATGTTGAGGATTTTGACCATCGCCGCGGCAGCCGACGAGTTATCTTTCTGCAATTCCTTGGTGGCGGCAATGTGCGCCTGGACGATCTTGCGGGTCGTTTCCGGGTTATCCTTGACGAATTTCTGCGAGGCGATCAGCACGACATTGCGCTTGCCTAGCGGCGTTTCATAGGGATTCCAGACATTGACCGCCCAATTATTCATGCGGATCAGAGTCGGAACTGGCTCGACGCCGTGAACGGCATCGAGTTCGCCGGTACGCATGGGCTGCGGCATATCGTTATTGTTGAGGAAGACCAGTTCGACGTCCTTCTGAATGCCGAGTTCGCGCAGTTTCCACATCAGCCCGAGCTGGGCGATGGAGCCCGGCTGAACCGCAATTTTCTTGCCCTTGAGGTCAGATAGCGACTTGAACTGCGGTTTACCGACGAGGTACCAGCCGCCTTCGCAGCCGTTACACAACGTCACCAGATCGAGGCCCTTGGCCGCGAGCAGGATGGCGCCATTGACGCTGGCGTAGCCGCAGTGCGTCTCGCCGGCGGCGAGCGCCTGCATTCGCTGGGTGATATTGGCGAAGTCGAGCACTTCGGCCTTGACGCCAGCCTTCTCGAGGTGCCGCGGCAGCGACGGCGCCTGCATCGTGGTACCGCTGAAGATCGACCCGATCTTGATGCTGGACACCTCGGCACGGGCGATATTGCTGATGACGGCGGGGGCGGCGATAGCGGCAAGACCTCCGATAAGCACATTACGTCGAGTAGTCATTGTCGTTCTCCTGATTGAAAATTTCCGGCAAGACGTGAACTTCGGCGTTCTCAGTAATTAAGCAGCAGATCTCGTATGAAGCGGGCGCGACTCATGATCGAAATGTCGGAGGCGTGGGGCCCCATGACCTGAAGGCCCACCGGCAGCCCGCCACTGGCCATCACCGGCAGCGACACGCTCGGTCCCGCGACAAGGCTCCATGGCACCGGATAGTGCCGGCTGCCGGTGTAGGCGATGTCCGCGATGGCGGGGCCTGACGACGACAAGGCGAGGAAGCCATCGGCTTTCTCGCCGAGAGCCGAGACGGCCTTTCTCAATTGGCTGCGCTTATCGCAGGCGATGCGGTAATCTAGCGGCGACATGCTTTCGGCCAGCGCCAGCAACTCGAGCACGCGCTCGCCGACGAGGCGGTCGCCGCACTCGTGATAGCTGCGCAGCGGCCACTGACATTCATAAGCAAATATGCGCATCGAGATGTCGGGCACCTCGAGCAGGATTTGCTCCAGGGCTTCGACATCCGGCGAACTGCGGCGGTCGATGATTTCGACACCGGCGGCGGCAATGGTCCCGAGCACGCGCTCGAATTCGGCGCGCGAGGCGTCATCAACCTCCGCCCAGCCGACAGTATCGAGGCGCACCATGCGCCTGGGGGCGACGGCGGAAGGCATGACGGGATCGAGTCCGAGCGCGGGGCCGCCGATGCCTGGCGCGACCGCCTCCATTGCCGCCGTGATTCCCCACACGTCCTCCAGATCCGCACCAAAGATGCCGATCGTGTCCATCGACGGCGTCAGCGGGGCGACGCCGTCATAGCAGAGCAGATTGTGGGACGGCTTGAGCGCATAGGCGCCGCAATAAGACGCCGGCCTGATGACCGATGCCTGGGTTTGGGTGCCGAGCGCGCCCGGCACCATTCCAGCCCCGACGGCCGCTGCGGAGCCCGAAGACGAACCGCCCGGCGTCCGGTCCGTGTCGTAGGGATTTCGCGTCGGGCCCGAGCGACTGCAGGCAAATTCGGTGGTGACGGTCTTGCCGAGAAGAACGGCGCCGGCCTTGCGAAGCGCGATGACACAGGCCGCGTCACGGCGCGGCACGTAATCGTCGAAGATCGGGCTGTTCATGCCCGTTGGCATGTGCCGGGTCTCGATGATGTCTTTCAGGCCGAGCGGGATGCCGTCGATCGGCGACAGGGCCCGGTTGCCGCGATAGCGCACAGAGGCGTCGTCCGCCGCCTGCCGCGCGCGCTCGACATCGAAGGCAACGAAAGCCTGGACGTCGGACTCGACCGCCTCGATTCGCTCAAGGCAGCGCTCCAGAAAATGTCGGGGCGTGTCCGTGTTGTCGCGAAAGGCCGGCAGCGCGGCTGAATAGGAGCGCAATTGCGGCTGCCGGACATCGTAGCCAGCGGACAGGGAGGCGGATGAGTGACGAGACGAAACCATGAGGGAAGTTAAACATCAAATCTATGTGCATGCAAGTAGATTGCATGCAATCTGTAATGGACGAAATCTGGCATTCTGATAGGTATGTCGGATAACAGCCATACGTTTGCGAGAGTCGGCCTGGAGTTCCCGTCGGGATGGAAACGCTCAATCTACTGAAATCCAAATCGCTGACTGCTGCAGTGAAAGATGAGATTTCCAGTCTCATTCTTTCCGGGCAGTTGGCGGCGGGGCAAAAGCTCACCGAATACGAGCTGGCCGAACGCCTGGGAGTAAGCCGCGGGCCGGTGCGCGAGGCGCTGCTCGGTCTCGAGGAAGCCGGCCTGATCCGGCTCGCCAAGAACCGCGGCATGTACGTGCGAGAAATCTCCGTCGAGGAAGCCGGAGACCTGTATGAGGTTCGCGCGGGCCTAGAAGGCTGGGCCGGCCGGATTCTCGCGCCGAAGATCACCGAAGAGCAGGTGGCCGAGCTACGCAGCCTTGTCTCGGAGATGGCGGACAGCATCGTCCGCAACGATCTCAATGCTTACTTTCGGCAGAACATCCGCTTCCACGAGGTCATCGTCGAAATGACGGGCAACGCGAAGCTCGTGATGCTGTATCGCCGGATCGTCAATGAGATGCACCTCATTCGCCGGCATGAACTCGCAGCAAGTGGCATGCGCCGTTCGGTCGAGGAGCATGCCAATATCGTCCGCGCCCTTGAAACGCGCTCAGGCGAAAGGGCAGCCGCGGCGATGGAAGCGCATGTGCTCGGCGGCCGAGAAAGATTTCTGACAATGGCAGAAAAGTAAGACGGCGCCGCAAGGGCGCCGTCTTAGCGAGTTCCCGGTCTAGCTCGAATTCGTTCCTTACGAATCGGCCCGGAGGGGACGACGCCATTCGTCGCTCAGGCCGGAACGAGAAATGCGCCGTTACGGCCAACTCGTGAGGACGCGGGCGTCCTCACGCATATTGCCCGTGACAGTGCTTGTACTTCTTGCCGGAGCCGCACGGGCACAGCTCGTTGCGGCCGACCTTGCCCCATGTGGCGGGATTGTTCGGATCGCGCGCCGCGGCTTCCACAACGGCCGTGTTGCCGGCCGCAAGCGTCGCGGTGCCCGACAACGACTGCGGCGCCAGCTCGTCTTCGCCGGTCGTCGCATCCACGTGATGCGCTTCCATGTACGGCAACTGCTCGTCTTCCGCCGGCTGCGGCATGATCTCGACGCGCATCAATTGCGCCGTCACGGCCTCGCGCAGGCCCGCCACCATGCCTTCGAACAGTGAGAAAGCTTCCGCCTTGTACTCATTGAGCGGATCGCGCTGCGCATAACCGCGCAGGCCGACGACCTGCCGCAGATGCTCGAGCATGACGAGATGCTCGCGCCACAAATGATCGAGCGACTGCAGCAGGATCGACTTCTCGACGTAACGCATCACGTCGGGACCCCACTTGGCGACCTTGGCGGCCATCCACTCGTCGGCGGCGCGCTTGACACGCTCCTTCACTTCTTCGCCGGCGATGCCTTCTTCCTTGGCCCAGTCCCTGACCGGCAGGTCGAGCGTCAGAACATGGTTCACGGCGTCATGCAGGCCATCGACATCCCACTGTTCGGGATAGGCGTTCTCGGGAATATGCTTACTGACCAGATCGTCGATGATCTGATGGCGCATGTCGGCGACGGTATCCTCGACGTGGTCGTCGCGCATGAGATCGAGCCGCTGCTCGAAAATCACCTTGCGCTGGTCGTTCATCACGTCGTCATACTTGAGCAGGTTTTTGCGGATATCGAAGTTGCGCGCCTCGACCTTCTGCTGCGCCTTCTCCAGCGCCTTGTTGATCCACGGATGGACGATCGCCTCGTTCTCCTTGAGGCCGAGCTTGGTGAGCATGCCCTCGAGACGATCCGAGCCGAAGATGCGCATCAGGTCGTCTTCGAGCGACAGGAAGAATTTGGAATGTCCCGGGTCGCCCTGACGGCCGGAACGGCCGCGCAGCTGATTGTCGATGCGGCGGCTTTCGTGGCGCTCGGTGCCGAGGACGTACAGCCCCCCGGCGGCCAGCGCTTTTTCCTTGAGCTTGTTCACCTGCTCGCGGATCGCGGCCGCGCGCGGGCTCTGGTCACGCTCGTCGCCCTCGAGATCCGTGATCTCCTGGCGAATGCGCATGTCGGCATTGCCGCCGAGCTGAATGTCGGTGCCACGGCCCGCCATGTTGGTCGCGATCGTCACCGCGCCCGGCACGCCGGCCTGGCTGACGATGAAGGCTTCCTGCTCGTGATAGCGCGCGTTGAGAATGGCGAAGACCTTCTTCTTCGTCGCGCCCTCGTCGCCCGTGTACAGCGCCGCGAAGGCGTTCGGATCGGAGAAGTCGTGCGCTTCCCAACCGGCCTCGCGCAGCATGTCGGCGAGCTGCTCGGACTTCTCGATCGACGTAGTGCCGACCAGCACCGGCTGGCCTCGCGTCTTGCAGTCCTCGATCAGCGTGATGATGGCGCGATATTTCTCGGTCTGCGAACGATAGACCTCGTCGTGGTCGTCGATACGGGCCAGCGGCTTGTTGGTCGGCACTTCGAGCACTTCGAGGCCGTAGATATCCATGAACTCGTCGGCTTCGGTAAGCGCCGTGCCGGTCATGCCGGACAGCTTGTCGTACATGCGGAAGTAGTTCTGGAAGGTGATCGAGGCCAGCGTCTGGTTCTCCGGCTGGATCGCCACATGCTCCTTGGCCTCGAGCGCCTGATGGAGGCCCTCCGAATAGCGACGGCCCGGCATCATGCGGCCGGTGAACTCGTCGATGATGACGACTTCGCCGTTGCGCACGATGTAGTCCTTGTCGCGCTGGAACAGCTTGTGGGCGCGCAGCGCCTGATTGACGTGATGCACGACGGAGACGTTCTCGACGTCGTAGAGCGAATCGCCCTTGAGCTCGCCGGCAGTGCGCAGGCGCTGCTCCAGTTTCTCCATGCCGGCTTCGGTCAGCGTCACCGTACGCTGCTTCTCGTCGACTTCGTAGTCGGGCTTGTCGAGCGCCGGGATGTAGCTATCGATGGTGTTGTAGAATTCGGAGCGATCATCGAGCGGGCCGGAGATGATCAGCGGCGTACGCGCCTCGTCCACCAGGATGGAGTCGACCTCATCGACCACCGCGTAGACATGGTCGCGCTGCACCATGTCTTCCGGACGATACTTCATGTTGTCGCGCAGATAGTCGAAGCCGAGCTCGTTGTTGGTCGCGTAAGTGATATCGCTTTCATACGCGGCCTTGCGCTGCGCATCGTCGAGGCCATGGATGATGATGCCGGTGGTCAGGCCGAGAAAGCCGTAGATCTTGCCCATCCACTCGGCATCGCGCTTGGCGAGATAATCGTTCACGGTAACGACGTGGACGCCGCGACCGGTCAGCGCGTTCAGGTAGACGGGCAAGGTCGACACCAGGGTCTTGCCTTCGCCGGTCTTCATTTCGGCGATCTTACCCTCGTGGAGGATCATGCCGCCGATGAGCTGGACGTCGAAATGGCGCTGACCGAGCACGCGCTTGGCCGCCTCTCGAACGGTCGCGAAGGCCGGCACCAGAATGTCGTCGAGTGTCTTGCCTTCGGCGAGCTGCTTCTTGAACTCGGCGGTGCGCGCTCTCAGCGCCTCATCCGACAGCGCGGCCAATTCCGGCTCCAGCGCATTGATGGCCTTGACCCGCGGCTGATAGCTGCGGACCCGCCTTTCATTGGCCGAGCCGAACAGCTTGCGGGCAACAGCGCCTAACATCGGTGGAGCTCCTGATTGCTGGTCGGGGCGCGTTTAGCACGCCACAACGACCGGTATTTGGGACCGGCGGGACCGGATGTCACGTCCGGCACGCCGGAAAGCAGGCTCATTTTAGGGCAAAAACGACGTCAAAATCGGGGTTTGGACGCCACCCGCCAAGGTCCCGGGAGAGATAGGAGGGGGTGGAATTAATGTCAATTGGCGGCGGAACATGGGCTTAACCACGGGCCGTCCGGCTGACAATCATGACGACAAGTTTAGGTTCCGGGGCCTCGCCGCGCCATTGCAAAGCCACGGTTGTTAGGTGACAAGAACGCCGTTCGCCCTTTGAGGGCGGCCTCTTTTTCCAAGGACACGCGAGATGACCCTCCCGACCCTCGCCGGCGCGCCGGCCATCGCCCCGACCGTGCCGCGCCAGGCTCGTCCGATTGCCCGCCTGTTCGCCGGCGCTTTGGTCCTGACGCTGGCCGCGACCGCCCCGCTCTCCGCGCAGGACGCGAAAGACCCGGTGGTGGCGACCGTGAACGGCACACCGATCACCCAGAGCGACCTCGCCGTCGCCGAAGAGGAAGCCGGCCAGTTGCCGCCGATGTCGGACAACGCCAAGAAGGACTACCTGGTCCAGTTCATGGCCGACGCCATCCTGATCACCAAGGCTGCCGAGGACAAGAAGCTCTCCGACGACGCTGCCTTCAAGCGCAAGCTGGAATTCGCCCGCCAGAAGCTGCTGATGGAATCCTTGCTGAACCAGGTCGCCAAGGACGCATCGACCGACGCCGCGATGCGCGCCGTCTATGACGACGCCGTGACCAAGATCCCGGCCGAGGAGGAGGTCAAGGCGGCCCACATCCTGATCCGCGCCACTGCCGGCGACGAAAAGGCCAGCAAAGCCGCCGAAGACAAGATCAAGGCTGTCATCGCCCGCCTCAACAAGGGCGAGGATTTCGCCAAGGTCGCCGGCGAAGTCACCGAAGACCCGTCGGGCAAGGCCAATGGCGGCGATCTCGGCTATTTCACCAAGGACCAGATGGTCCCGGAATTCGCCAACGTCGCCTTCTCGCTCGAGAAGGGCAAGATCTCCGCGCCGGTGAAGACCCAGTTCGGCTGGCACGTCATCAAGACCGAAGATAAGCGCGTGAAGCCGAAGCCGAGCTTCGAGGACGTCAAGTCGCAGGTCGAGCAGTTCGTCGCCCGCAAGGCGCAGGCCGAGTTCGTGACCAAGCTGCGCGCCGACGCCAAGATCGTGAAGAACTACACGGTCGAAGAGCCGAAGGCCGACGCGCCTGCCGCCCCGGCGGAGAAGAAGTAAGGCCTGTCGCAAAACCGACACGGCACGAATGCCCGGCCTTGTGCCGGGCATTTTGCTTAGGTACTCACGCGCGTAGCCCGGGTGGAGCGAAGCGCAACCCGGGACCGGATCAGCCATTCCGGATTTCGCTGCGCTTCATCCGAGCTACAAGTCACGGCAGCAGGCATCGCCATGTCCACCACCGTTTCCCCCCTCGCCCCGACCACCGTTCCCGACATGCCCGCCATCGCCGGCGTGCGCATGGCGACCGCCGAGGCCGGCATCCGCTACAAGAACCGCACCGACGTGCTGCTGGCGCTGTTCGATCCCGGCACCACGGTCGCCGGCGTTTTCACGACGTCGAAGTGCCCCTCGGCGCCGGTCGAGTGGTGCCGCGCCAATCTCAAGTCCGGTAAAGCGCGCGCGCTGGTGGTGAACTCCGGCAACGCCAATGCCTTCACCGGCAAGACAGGCCGGGCCGCGACCAAGCTGACCGCCGACATCGCCGCCAAGACCATCGGCTGCAAACCAAACGAGATTTTCCTCGCCTCGACCGGCGTGATCGGCGAGCCGCTCGACGCCACCAAGTTCGCGCCGGTGATGCAGGGTCTCGCCAACAGCGTCACGGGCGTTTTCTACCATGAGGCTGCGCGGGCCATCATGACCACGGATACCTTTCCGAAAGTGGCCACCGCCACCGCGAAGATCGGCAAGACCAAGGTCACGATCTGCGGCATCGCCAAAGGCGCCGGCATGATCGCGCCCGACATGGCCACCATGCTCTCCTTTGTCTTCACCGATGCCGCGATAGCCGCACCGGCGCTGCAGAGCCTGCTCAAGGACGGCGTGGGCTCGACCTTCAACGCCGTCACCATCGACGGCGACACATCGACCTCCGACACCCTGATGATGTTCGCGACCGGCCAGGCGAAAGACTGCCCGAAGATTTCGCGCGCCGCCGACCCGAAGCTCAAGGCCTACAAGAAGGCGCTGCACGACGTGCTCGCCGATCTCGCCGAGCAGGTGGCGCGGGACGGCGAAGGCGCGCGCAAGCTGGTGGAGATCGTGGTCGAGGGCGCGGTGTCCGACAAGTCGGCGCGCAAGATCGCCATGTCGATCGCCAACTCGCCGCTGGTCAAAACCGCCATCGCCGGCGAGGACGCCAACTGGGGCCGCGTCGTCATGGCGGTCGGCAAGGCCGGCGAGCCGGCCGATCGCGACAAGCTGTCGATCTGGTTTGCCGGCGTGCGCGTCGCGCACAAGGGCGCGCGCGACCCGTCTTATGACGAAGCGAAGGTGTCCGCGGAAATGAAGAAGCCGGAGATCTTCCTGAAAGTGGCGCTCGGGATGGGCAAGGGCCGCGACCGTGTCCTGACCTGCGATCTGACCAAGGAATACGTCGCCATCAACGGCGACTACCGGTCTTAACGATTCCCTAATCATGCCCGGAAGCGATCGGCGCGCGCCGGCTCGTTGAATGGAACTTTTAACCCTCGGCCCATAGCGTCAGGTGATAGGTCATGAGCGTCAGAATCGTTCTTGTCGCCGCCTGCGCCCTCGTCGATGCCGACGGCCGCGTGCTCCTCGCACAGCGTCCGCCCGGCAAGCCTATGGCGGGGTTGTGGGAATTTCCCGGCGGCAAGGTCGAGAGCGGCGAACGGCCCGAAGTAACGCTGATCCGCGAACTCAAGGAAGAACTGGGAATATCGGTCAAGGAAGACTGTCTCGCGCCGCTGACTTTCGCGAGCCACGCCTATCCGGACTTTCATCTCCTGATGCCGCTCTATGTCTGCCGGCGCTGGGAGGGGACAGCGACCGCACTCGAGGGGCAGAATCTCACCTGGGTGCGACCGAACAAACTGCGCGACTATGAAATGCCGCCGGCCGATGTGCCGCTGATCGCACATCTGATGGCGCTGCTTTAGACCACCAACGGCCAAGAACCGGCCAAAGGACAGTGCAATGCGTAACGCACAAGAGCACAGAACATTGCTCGCTTTCATCCGCAACGAGAGCGGCGCCACCGCCATCGAGTATTCACTGATTGCCGCCGGCGTCGCCAGCGCCATCATCGCCGCCGTGAACGGGCTTGGCACCAAGGTCAATGGCACCTGGGAATCGGTGTCGACCGCGCTGAAATAGCGCGGCATACGGCTCTCAAGCCTCGCCCGGCTTCTCGCCGGCCGGAATCTCTTGCGTCCCCAAGGCGTCGGCCAGACGCCGCGTCGCCGAGCCTGGCTTGAGCGGCTTCTGCTGGCTCTCGTGCGGCGTCCAGCCGGACAGCCACACGATCTCGAAAGTCGCGCGAAGGCGGCCGTCTTTGTCCGCGAAACGCTCGGCGTAAACTTCCATCATTCGCCGCAACGTCGCGCGCCTGAGCGGCGTGCGCCGCCGCTCGACCAGAATATTGGTCGCACCCATCGCGCGCAGATCGCGCATCAATGTGATCGGCGATTCATAACGAACCGTGACGCGATCGGAATCGACCACCGGCAGCGCAAAGCCGGCACGCTGCATCAACCCGCCGAGGTCACGGATATCGCCGAACGGCAGAACGCGCGGCGACAAGCCGCCTTCGACTTCGCTTTCGGCCACGGCAAACGCCTCGCGCAGTTCGGTCAGGCTGTCACCGCCGATCATCGCCGCGAGCAGCAAGCCGTCCGGCTTGAGCACGCGCCGCACCTGGATGAGCGCGCCCGGCAGATCGTTGACGAATTGCAGCGCCAGACCGGACACGACGAGATCGAGCGAACCGTCGGCGAAAGGCTGCGCCTTCTCATCGGCCATGACTTCTAGACCGGACTCGCTGACGATGGACGCGCGCTCCAGCGACGGCACCTTCCCGCTCGCGAGGAGCACCGCGCGGAGCGTATCGCCCGGCGTATCGAGATCGGCGGGGCGCTCGAACCTGCGCAACACCACGGCCAGCCGATCGGTCATTTCCTCCGCGACCCGGTCGAGCAGGAACGTCGCCGGCCCGAGCGCGGCGGCACGGCGCTGCCGGGCACGCAGGAGAGGGCGGTCGAAGATGGTCGGGTGTGCGGTCATCTGCTAGCGTTGCAGCATGAACGAGCTTGTCGAGGCAAGCGAGGAACAGCGGCCGCCGAACCTGGCTGCCCGCCTCGGCGGAGCCTTCCGCGGCCTGTTCCGCTTCACGCTCGACGCCGCGCTGCCACAGCTTTGTCCGTCCTGCCGCGAGCCTTTGGGCGACGGCGCCGGGCTGTGCGCCTCATGCTGGTCGAAACTGTCGCCGATCGAGAAGCCTTATTGCGCGCGGCTGGGCATCCCGTTCGTCTACGATCCCGGCCCCGGCCTCCTGTCCATGGAGGCGATGGCCAATCCACCGGCCTATGAGCGTGCCCGCGCCGCCGTGCGCTACGACGAGATTGCGCGGTCACTGGTCGTGGCCTTCAAGTTCAGCGACCGCATGGACCTGGCGCCCATGATGGGCCGCTGGATGGCGCGGGCCGGACGTGAGCTCCTGCCGGACGCCGACGCGCTCGTCCCGGTCCCGCTGCACTGGAGGCGGCTGTGGTCGCGGCGCTTTAACCAGGCGGCCGCGCTGTCGAAAGCCGTATCGGAAGCCTCGGGCGTGCCGGTCCTGTACGACACCTTGCGCCGGGTGCGGTCGACGCCGCAGCAGGTCGGCCTGACGAAAGTCCAGCGCGCCGACAACGTCCAGGGGGCCTTCCGCGTGCCGGCCGACCGGAAAGCAACGATTGCCGGCCGGCGCGTTATCCTGATCGACGACGTCCTCACTTCCGGGGCGACCGTCGATACCTGCGCCCGGGCGCTGCTCAAGGCCGGCGCGAGGCAGGTGGATGTGCTTGTTTTCGCAAGGGTTGTCGCCGCCGGGCGCGGCCCCATATAAAGACCGGAACCCGGACACGACCATGCAAGCTGTCGATATCTACACCACCGGCTGGTGCCCCTATTGCCACGCGGCCAAGGCGCTGTTGAAGCGCAAGGGCGTCGCCTATAACGAAATCGATGCCTCGCCGCGCGACGTGCGCGAGGCCATGATCCAGCGCGCCAACGGACGGATGACCGTGCCCCAGATTTTCATCGGCAAGACCCATGTCGGCGGCAGCGACGACCTGCACGCGCTGGAGCATGCCGGCAAGCTCGACGCCCTGCTCGCCGGTGACGGAAGCGCGGCATGACGTCCCCTCCTTCGACATTCAAAGCCGGCCTCATCCAGATGCGCACCGGCGTGACGCCCGCGGCCAATATCGACGCAGCTTCGCGGCTGATCGCCGAGGCCAAGGCGGCCGGCGCCGATTACGTACAGACGCCCGAGATGACGAACGTGATGGACGTCAATCGCGAGCGGCTGCTCACGAATATCCGCGAGGAGGAGAGCGATCCGTCGCTCGCCGCCTTCCGCGAGCTGGCGAAGAAACATGGCATCTTCGTTCACGTCGGCTCGCTGGCGATCAAGCTGCTGCCGGACCGCGCCGCCAATCGTGGTTTCCTGATCGATCCGCAGGGTGAGATCGTCGCACGCTACGACAAGATCCACATGTTCGATGTCGATCTCGGCAATGGCGAGAGCTATCGCGAGTCGCGCACCTATCGCCCGGGCGACATCGCCATCACCGCCGACCTGCCCTGGGGCCGGCTCGGCCTGACCATCTGCTACGACCTGCGTTTCCCGGCGCTGTATCGCGCGCTGGCGGAAGCGGGCTCGACCATGCTCGCCATTCCTTCGGCCTTCACGAAGCAAACCGGCGAAGCCCACTGGCATGTGCTGATGCGCGCCCGCGCCATCGAGACCGGCTGTTTCGTCATCGCCGCGGCGCAAGGCGGCAAGCACGAGAACGGCCGCGAGACCTTCGGCCATTCGCTGGTCGTCGATCCGTGGGGCCGCATCATTGCCGAAGGCGGCACCGAGCCCGGCGTCATCATGGCCGAGATCGACCCGGCGCTGGTGGCGCAAGCGCGTTCGCGCGTGCCGTCACTCCAGCACGGTCGCCGCTTTGAGGTGCCCGAGCCGATGGCGGAGCCGGCGCATCTGCATCTCGTTCGAGACACGAAATGATCAAGTACGCGCTGGCCTGCGACAAAGGCCACACCTTCGAAACCTGGTTCGCGGACTCGGCCGCTTACGACAAGCAGGCCAAACGCGGCCTTGTTACCTGCCCGGTCTGCAACTCGGCCAAGGTCGAAAAAGCGATCATGGCGCCGCGCCTGTCCGGCACGCGCAAGCGTGCGAAAGCGCAGGATGTCGAAGCGATGCCGGTGCCCGACAAGGCTCCGGTGGCGGTGATGTCGCCGATGGAGATGGAGCTGCGCAGCAAGCTCAAGGAACTGCGCGAGCACATCGTCAAGAACGCCGACAATGTCGGCGAGAAGTTTCCCGAGGAAGCGCGCAAGATGCACTACGGCGAGACCGAGCACCGCTCGATCTTTGGCGTCGCCTCGCTCGACGACGCCAAGGAACTCGCCGAAGAAGGCATCGACGTGCTCCCCATCCCGGTGCTGCCGGACGAGCGGAATTGATGGGGTCCTGTCATCACCGGGCCGCCGCGTAGCGGCGTGACCCGGTGATCCCGCTTAGGGACGCATGGTGCCCACCTAAGCGAGATGGCCGGGTCAAGCCCGGCCAAGCCCAGCCATGACAACAATCAATGCGCCCAGATCAGCAGCACGACGCCGACGACGATCAGTGCGATCCCGACCATCTCGCGTCGTGAGGTCGGCTGCTTGAAAGCGAACTTGGAAACACCCTGTGCGAACAGCACCTCGATCAGCGCCAGCGTGCGCACGATGGCGGCGGAGGCGATGGCAAAGCCCAGAAACCAGAACTGCGACGCCAACGCGCCCATGAAGCCGGCGAGCAGCGACGGCTTCCATGCTCGCAAGATCGCCCGCATTGTCTTGGCATCGAACGCGAGCAGGTACACCGACAACAGCGCTGCCTGGAACACAAGGCCGACCGCCAGGGTAAAGGTCGCGGCCAGCACGAACTGATCGGGAATGCCGAGCGACAGGATGGCGCCGCGATAGCCGATCGCCGACAGCCCGAACATGCCCCCCGAAATGACGCCTTTGAGCGTCGGCTTCAAGCCGTTGACCTGCGCAACGCCCGGCTTCACCGCCATGACGACGACGCCCGCGGTGGCAATGAGGATGGCCGCCGCCAGCATCGGCGTGAGTTTGTCGCCGAGCAGAATGAGACCGAACAGCGCCGTCTGCACCGGCTCGGTCTTGATATAGGCCGTGGTGACGACGAAAGAGCGATCGCTCATCGCCGACAGCATCATCGCCGTGGCGATGATCTGCGCCAGAAAACCGAGCAGCAGCCACGGCCAGAATACCAGCGGCGGCGGCGGCGGAATGCTCTCGGTAACGGCGCAGACGCCGGCCAGAAACAGCAGCGCGAAGGGAAAGCCGAACAGGAAGCGCACATGCGTCGCGCCGACCGTGCCGAGCGTCGCGGTCAATTCGCGCTGCATGGCGTTGCGGGCGGTCTGCGCCGCCGCGGCGATAATGGTGAAGAGAGCCCAGAGCATGATTGGAGTTCGTTATCTCGTCATTCCGGGACGCCGCTTTAGCGGCGGACCCGGAATCCATACGCCGCAGCATGGGTTATGGATTCCGGGCTCGCGGCCCAGAGCGGGCCGCGCCCCGGAATGACAATCAGGGGGAACGCCGCGTCGCCACCAGCATGTAATTCACGTCCATGTCGGACGACAACTGCCAGCGGTCGGCGAGCGGATTGAAGATCACGCCGCGCTCGCCGATGACGTCGAGGTCCGCGCCCTCGATGGCGCGTTCGAGTTCGGCCGGGGTGACGAACTTGTCCCACTGATGAGTGCCGCGCGGCACCCAGCGCAGCACATACTCGGCGCCGACGATGGCCAGCGCGAAACTCTTGAGCGTGCGGTTGAGCGTTGCCGCGATCATCAGGCCGCCGGGCTTGACCATGCCGGCGCAGGTCGCGACGAATTCCGGGACATCGACGACGTGCTCGACCACCTCCATCGCCAGCACCACATCGAAGCGTTCGCCGGCCGCGGCCAGCGCCTCGGCGGTCTCGGCGCGGTAGTCGATGGCGAGGCCTTCGTCCTCGGCATGGGCGCGGGCGACCGAAATATTCTCCTCGGCCGGATCGACGCCGACCATGGTCGCGCCCAGCCGGGTCAGCGGCTCGGACAGGATACCGGCGCCGCAGCCAATATCGAGCATGCGCAGGCCGGCGAGGCATTCGAGCTGCCTCGCGTCGCGGCCGAAATGAGCGGCGACCTGGTCGCGGATATAACCGATCCGCACCGGGTTGAGCTTGTGCAGCGGCGCCATCGGGCCGCGCGGGTCCCACCAGCGCTCCGCCATGCGGCCGAAGCGCGCGACCTCGGCGTCGTCGATCGATGCGCCGCGGCTTTTCGTGTTCACCATCCGGTCCTTCTTTCGTCCGCCGGTAGCCAAGTCGGGGGCCTGTCGGAGGGCCCGGTCGGTTGCAGGCCGCCCACCCCTTCTGTATACGCGCCTTCCGTAGCGAAAGGCAGCCGCCGCCGCTTGTTAGCGCATTTCGGCGCCTGCCGCGAATGTCGGATTATTAGGTCTCGGGTTCCTGAACGTCATGCCTCGCCTCGTTATGAAATTCGGCGGCACCTCCGTCGCCGATCTCGACCGCATCCGTAACGTCGCCCGCCACGTCAAACGCGAGGTCGACGCCGGCTATGACGTCGCGGTCATCGTCTCGGCCATGTCGGGCGTGACCAATCAGCTCGTCGCCTGGTGTAAGGACGCCGCGCCGCTGCACGATGCCCGCGAATATGACGCCGTGGTCGCGACCGGCGAACAGGTCACCGCCGGCCTGCTCGCCATCGTGCTCGAGGGCATGGGCGTCAACGCCCGCTCCTGGCAGGGCTGGCAGCTGCCGATCCTGACCTCGAACGTCCACGGCTCGGCGCGCATCGAAAGCGTCAACGGCGAGGAAATCATCAAGCGCTTCGCCGAGATGAAGCAGGTCGCCGTCATCGCCGGCTTCCAGGGCATGCACGAGGGCACGCACCGCATCACCACGCTCGGCCGCGGCGGCTCGGACACCTCGGCCGTGGCGGTCGCCGCCGCGATCGGCGCCGAGCGCTGCGACATCTATACCGATGTCGATGGCGTCTACACCACCGATCCGCGCGTCGATCCGTCGGCGCGCCGGCTCGACAAGATCGCCTTCGAGGAAATGCTGGAAATGGCGTCGCTCGGCGCCAAGGTCATGCAGGTGCGCTCGATCGAGCTCGGCATGCTGCACAAGGTACGCATCTTCGTGCGCTCCAGCTTCGTCAAGCCGGAAGACATCGACCCCAAGGCCAATTTCATCGGCACGCTTATCTGCGACGAGAGTGAGATCATGGAACAGCAAACCGTCACCGGCATCGCCTTCTCCAAGGACGAGGCGCAAATCTCGATCCGCCGCGTGCAGGACAAGCCCGGCATCGCCGCCGCGATCTTCGGCCCGCTGGCCGACGCCAGCATCAATGTAGACATGATCGTGCAGAACATCTCGCCGGACGGCTCGACCACGGACCTCACCTTCACCGTGCCGTCGTCGGACTACGAGCGTGCCCGCGTCACCATCGAGAAGGCCAAGGCCCAGATCGGCTATGAGCGGCTGGATGGCGCCACCGACGTCGCCAAGGTCTCGGTCATCGGCATTGGCATGCGCAGCCATGCCGGCGTTGCCGCCTCGGCCTTCAAGGCGCTGGCGCAGGAGAAGATCAACATCCTCGCCATCACGACCTCGGAGATTAAATTCTCGGTTCTGATCAAGGCCAGCCAGACCGACCAGGCCGTCCGCATCCTGCACAAGCTGTTCGGGCTGGATAAGGCCTAGCTGGCTGTCGCCCCCGCCTTCGCGGGGACGACAGAGCCCTTTTCCTTGCCCCCCTCTATCCCCAGCGGCTATAGCCCTCCCCATATGTGGACTGAGGGCATGCCGGGGCCGTCAGGCCGCGATTCGTGCATAATCGAGCCGCAATCGGGGTCCAGACCTCGGTTTCCGGGCTGAAAAGGGCTTCTTCGATGCGTGGCGCGCTGGGCGGCCCACGCGTGCTGTTGCGTCGTCTCCGCGAAGTCATGGCGGAGCCGGTCAGCGCGCAGGACCGACTCGACAAGGTGGTCGTTTTGATCGCCGCCAACATGGTGGCGGAGGTGTGCTCCGTCTACGTGTTGCGCGTCGACGGCACCCTTGAGCTGTACGCCACCGAAGGCCTCAAGCGCGAGGCCGTCCACAACACCGTCATGAAGGCCGAGGAAGGCCTGGTCGGCCTGGTCGCCAGCGAGGCGACCAAGATCAACCTGTCCGACGCCCAGAACCATCCGGCCTATTCGTTCCGGCCGGAGACCGGCGAAGAAATCTACCACTCCTTCCTCGGCGTGCCGATCCTGCGCGCCGGCAACACGCTCGGCGTGCTGGTCGTGCAGAACCGCGCGCGCCGGACCTATACCGAGGAAGAAGAAGAAGCGCTGCAGACCACGGCGATGGTGCTCGCCGAGATGATCGCCTCGGGCGAGCTCTCCGCGCTCGCCAGGCCGGGCGCGGAGCCGGTCGCGCGCCACTCCATCCACATCGAAGGCTCGTCGCTGTCCGACGGCATCGCGCTTGGCCATGTCGTGCTACACGAGCCGCGTGTCGTCATCACCAACGTGATTGCCGACGACGTGCCGCGCGAACTCAAGCGCCTTGAGGCGGCACTCGCCACCTTGCGCGCCGACCTCGACCGCATGGTCGAGCATCGCGACGTCGTCGATGGCGGCGAACATCGCGACGTCCTCGAAGCCTATCGCATGTTCTCCTACGACCAGGGCTGGGCGCACAAACTCCGCGAAGCGGTCTCGACCGGCCTCACCGCCGAAGCCGCGGTCGAACGCGTGCAGTCAGACACCCGCGCCCGCATGCTGCGCGCCTCAGATCCCTATTTGCGCGACCGCCTCCACGACCTCGACGATCTCGCCAACCGCCTGATGCGCGTGCTGATGGGCCAGGATCACGCGCCGCGCCGCGACCAGTTGCCCGACAACGCCATTCTCGTCGCGCGTTCGATGGGCCCGGCGGCGCTGCTGGACTACGACCGCAAGAAGGTTCGCGGCCTCGTGCTCGAGGAAGGCGGCCCGACCTCGCATGTGTCGATCGTCGCCCGCGCGCTCGGCATTCCGGCGGTCGGCGACATCGCCAATGCCGCCGGCCTCGTCGAACAGGGCGACGCCATCATCGTCGATGGCGCCACCGGCCATGTTCATATGCGTCCGCCGCAGGACATCCAGGCGGCCTATGGCGAACGCGTCAAGCTGCGGGCGCGCCGGCAGGCGCAGTACCGCGCATTGCGCGACAAACCGTGCATCACCAAGGACGGCTGCCCGATCCAGTTGATGATGAACGCCGGCCTCACCATCGACCTGCCGCATATGGTCGAGACCGGCGCCACCGGCATCGGTCTGTTCCGCACCGAAATGCAGTTCATGGTGGCGCCGACCATGCCGCGCGTTTCGGATCAGCTCGCGTTGTATCGCGCCGTGCTCACCGCCGCCGACAAGCGGCCGGTGACCTTCCGCACGCTCGACATCGGCGGCGACAAGGTGCTGCCCTATATGCGCAATGTCGAGGAGGAGAACCCGGCGCTCGGGTGGCGCGCCATCCGTCTCGGACTCGATCGCCCCGGCCTGTTGCGCAGCCAGGTGCGCGCGCTGCTGCGCGCCGCCGGGGGCCGCGAACTGCGCGTGATGTTCCCGATGATCGCGACGGTCGAGGAATTCGACCAGGCCAAGCAGCTCGTGGACATGGAGCTGACGCATTTGCGCCGGCACGGCCACGCTTTGCCCGAGCGCGTCCATATCGGCGCCATGCTGGAAGTGCCGTCGCTGCTGTTCCAGCTCGACGAATTGCTCGAGCGCGTCGATTTCCTCTCGGTCGGCTCCAACGACCTGATGCAGTTCATGTACGCCGCCGACCGCGGCAACATGCGCGTCGCCTCGCGCTTCGATATCCTGTCCGCGCCCGTGCTGCGCGCCCTGAAGGACATCGCAGACAAGGCCGCCAAGCATGGCAAGCCCGTCGCCTTGTGCGGCGAGATGGCGTCGCAGCCGATCGGCGCGATGGCGCTGGCGATTCTGGGCTATCGCACCATGTCGCTGACGCCGTCCGCCGTCGGCCCGGTCAAGGCGATGTTGCTCGGCCTCGATTGCAAGAAGGGCGCCGACGTGTTGTTGCCGGTGCTGGCGCAGCCGGTCGGCAGCGTGCCGATCCGCGCTACACTCGAAGAGTTTGCCCAAGCCGAAGGCCTGCCGATTTGATCGCCATTCCCGAACACCGCCTCGATGCCCTGCTGCACCGCCATGCCTTGGTGGAGCGCGAGCTTGCGACCGATCTCAAGCCCGACGACTACGTCAAGCTGTCGCGCGAGTTCTCCGAACTCACGCCGGTGATCGACACCATCAAGGAATATCGCGCGGTCGTGCGCGAGCTTGCCGATCTTGAGACCATGATGGCGGACCAGGACGCCGACATGCGCCGCATGGCCGAAGCCGAGAAGCCGGCGCTGCAGGAAAAGCGCGAGCAGATCGAGAAGAAGATCCGTCTTGCGCTGATCCCCAAGGATGCGATGGACGATCACGACGCCATCCTCGAAATCCGCGCCGGCACCGGCGGCGACGAAGCCGCGCTGTTCGCCGGCGACCTGTTCCGCATGTATGAGCGCTACGCCGCGCGGCAGGGCTGGACCGTCGAAATCCTGTCGATCAGCGAAGGCGCCCAGGGCGGCTTCAAGGAAATCATCGCCGAGGTTCACGGCCGCGGCGTGTTCGCAAAAATGAAATTCGAATCCGGCGTGCACCGCGTGCAGCGCGTGCCCGACACCGAAACGCAGGGCCGCGTCCACACATCGGCGGCGACCGTCGCGGTGCTGCCGGAAGTGGAAGACGTCGACATCCAGATCAAGGATGACGACCTCAAGATCGATACCATGCGGGCGCAGGGCGCCGGCGGCCAGCACGTCAACAAGACCGAGTCGGCGATCCGCATCACGCATATCCCCACGGGCACGATCGTTTTCGTGCAGGAAGAGCGCTCGCAGCACAAGAACAAGGCCAAGGCCCTGAAGATGCTGCGCGCCAAGCTCTACGATGAGCAGCGCTCCAAGCTCGACCGCGAGCGTTCCGCCGACCGCAAGAGCCAGGTCGGCTCCGGCGACCGCTCCGAGCGCATCCGCACCTATAATTTTCCGCAAGGCCGCGTCACCGACCACCGCATCAATCTGACGCTCTACAAATTGCCGGAAGTGATGCAGGGCGACATCGGCGATCTCATCGATGCGCTGATCACCGAGCACCAGGCCGAACTGCTGGCGGCCGAAGCCGCGGCGTGATGGCGCGCATCATCCCCGGACTGAAAGCAGACGCCTCGATCGCCGAGGCGCAGCGCCTGATAGCGAATTCGTTTCGTCTGGCCGGCATCGACTCGCCGGAGACCGATGCGCGCCTTCTGCTCGGCCACGCCCTGCGGCTCACCCGCGCTCAACTGCTGTCACAGTCCGACCGCCTGCTGGAGGCGCGCGAGGTGGCGTTCGTTCAGGGGTTGGCGGCGCGCCGCCTCCGCCATGAGCCGGTCGCACGCATTCTCGGCCGCAAGGAATTCTGGGACCTGACACTTCAGGTCAGCGATGCCGTGCTGGTGCCGCGGCCGGAAACCGAGACCATTGTCGAACTGGCGCTCGATCTGATCGCGCGCGAGGGCCGCCAGCGCGAGCCGCTGCGCATTCTCGATATCGGCACCGGCTCCGGCGCGCTGCTGCTGGCGCTGCTGCGCGAATTGAAGAACGCGACCGGTATCGGCAGCGACATCAGCATGGCCGCGATCGAAGTGGCGCGCGGCAATGCCGAGCGCAACAAACTCGATGCACGCGCCCGGTTTGTTTGCTGCAATCTCGCCGACGGTCTCGGCGGCCGGTTCGACCTTGTCGTATCGAATCCGCCTTACATCGCTCGCGCCGAAATCCCGACCCTCGATGCCGAAGTGCGCGAATACGATCCCGTGCTGGCGCTGGATGGCGGCGCCGACGGCCTCGATTTCTATCGCGCCATCGCCCGCGAGGCCGGGCGGCTCATGGCCCCGGGCGGACACCTCATCGTGGAACTGGGGCTCGGGCAGGAACCGCCGGTCAGGTCACTGTTTGAAACGGCTGGGCTCACGGTGGCGCCGGCGCGGCCCGATCTGGCCGGTATTCCCCGGGCCCTGGGGGCCTCGGAAGCGACAAAAAGCCGTCACGACTAGGGTAAATTGGGGCATTCCGGGCCGCCGGAACGGGAAAAAACCGCTTGGAAAGGGGGCCGGAAACGACTAGCTTCCGGTTACGGAATCGACCCGCGACGGTCGCGCAGCTCCTGGAGGCCCTGGGCTTTTGGCTCGGCCGGCAGCGCAAAAAAACCGACGTAAAACTCGAAGTCGATTGAGCCGGTTGAGAGAACTCGGCAAACCGAACAGATCGTAGTCGACGGTAAACCGAGATCGGCAGTTGATCGAATTCGACGATAGTGCATCGAAACCGACGATGACGGGTCCCACGACTTCAACGGTTGCAGCCCTCGCGAAAGCGGGCACACGAAAGTGAGATAATCGCGGGCCTTTCGGGGCAGGCCCGTTACGCACGATGGAACGTGCGATTGTCAGCAGTGGGAGTTTGAACCGTTCCGGCGTCGGTTGACGCAGGGCGGCGACGTGGAATGGGCCGCTTGCGGCCCGCAAGAGAATTTTGACGAGCAACAGGACGAGCATGAGAAACGGTCAGAAGCGTATGCGCGGTCGCGGCGGTGGTGGCGGCGGCGGTGGTGGTGGTGGTGGCAATAACAACCACCGCAAAGGCCAAAATCCCCTGACTCGCGTTTACGAGTCGAACGGGCCCGACGTCAAAATTCGCGGCACCGCGTCTCATATCGCCGAGAAGTACATGCAGCTCGCGCGCGATGCGCAGGGCTCTGGCGACCCGGTGGCGGCGGAGAATTATTTTCAACACGCCGAGCATTACTTCCGTCTGATCGCCGCGGCGCAGGAGCAACTGCGGCAGCAGAACCCCTATTACAATCAGCAGCCGCAACAGGGCCCGCAGGGCGCCGCCGATGAAAACTTCGGCGACGAGGAAGAAGGCCAGCCCTTCGCCGCGCAGGACCCCGGCTTCGCGCCGCAGCCGCAGCAGGGCCAGCCCTATCTGCCCCGCGATACGCAGTTTCCGCAGCGCGCGCAGCAGCAGCCGCAACAGCAGCCCCAGCCTGACATGCCAGGCAATACGGGAGGCCTGCCCGCCTTCATCACCGGCGGCCAGCAACCCGCCGCTGGTGGAGAGAACACCGCGCAGAACGGCGGCAACGGTCATGAACAGGGCGACCGTCCCGATCGCTTCGGCCGCCGCCGCCGCCGCCATCGCGGTGGCTTCCGTGGCGATCGCCCCGATTACAACGCCGGCAATGCCGAAGGTGGCGCCCCGGCGCCGCAGCCGGCCGGTGACGAGCCGCCGGCGGAATAACCGCCGGAGCTCTCAGATAATCGCGATGGCCGGGCCTTTTTGCCCGGCCATTTTGCATTTCACGAGCTATACGCCCGGCGTCGGCGCCAGCGCCGGCTCCAAGGCCGGCACCAGGACGCGACGCTCGCGGCGGCGCGTCGGGATGGCCCGGTACACCTGCTTGGTCGCTTCGACGATATGCACGCCGGCAAACGGCGCCGACAGCGTCGCGCCGGTGCGCTCCCACGCCACCGCCGAGCGCAGGAACCAGCCGCTCGGCACCGGCGGCACATAGAGCGCCTCGCTCCAGCCCGTCGGCGAAAACCAGGTCTCGCGCAGCAATTGATTGATCTGGCTGCGCGAGAACGGCCGGCCATGACCGAAGGGCGTCGTGTCGGTTCGCGCCCAGACGCCGCGCCGGTTCGGCACCACCGCCAGCAATCGCCCGCCACTCGCCAGCACGCGCCACACTTCGCGCAACATGCCGGCCGGATCGTGCGTCATCTCGATGGCATGAACGAGCAGCACGCGGTCGACCGCACCGTCGGCGAGCGGCAGCTCATTCTCCTCGACCAGCGCGGCCAGCGCCGGCCGCGCGGTCGGCCATTTCACCACGCCCTGCGCCGCCGGCATGAAGGCAAGACAGCGCTCGGCTTCCTCGCGGAACAGGCCGAGGTAAGGCGGCGTATAGCCAATGCCGAGCACGCGCTCGCCGGTGGTATCGCGCCATTGGGCCCGCACGCCGCGGCCAATGATACGACGCGCCACCTTGCCGAGCGGCTGGCCGTAGAAATTGCGCAGATCGACGACGTCGATGGACATGATTTCAAGGTACCACGGAATGCTGTCCGCGCGGGACGTCGGCCAAATTACAGTCTTTCATGACCCGCCGTGAATATGCCAAACCTCGGGGCGACCGCGCGGGACCTTTTCGTCCCGCGTCAGGGTTAACGTCCACACTGCCGTCCCGTTGCCGGAGATCATCATGCCCGCAGAAATCCGCCTGTTCCGCTGCCTGTCCGACAATTACGGCGTGCTGATGCATGATCCAGACACCGGCGCCACGGCCGCGATCGATGCGCCGGAAGCGGCACCCATCGAGGCCATGCTCAAGGAGACCGGCTGGAAGCTGACCGACATTCTGGTCACGCATCATCATGCCGATCACACCGACGGCATCATGGCGCTGAAGGACAAGTACAAGTGCCGCGTGGTCGCGCCCGCCGCCGAAGCCGTAAAGGTCGCCGGTGTCGATGAAACCGTCAAGGAAGGCGACCGCGTCAAGGTCGGCAGCCTTACCGGCAATGTCATCGAGACGCCGGGCCACACGCTCGGCCATATCGCGTACTGGTTCCACGGCGACAAGGTCGTCTTCGTCGGCGACACCCTGTTCTCGATTGGCTGCGGCCGCGTCATCGAAGGCACCATGGATCAGATGTGGGACTCGCTGAAGAAGCTGCGCGACCTGCCGGACGATACGCGCGTCTATCTCGGCCATGAATACACCTTGGCCAACATCAAATTCGCGCTGACCATCGAGCCCAACAACGCGGCCCTGAAGTCGCGCGCGGCGGAAGCCGAGAAGCAGATCGCCGGGGGCCACTTCACCATCCCGGTGACCATCGGCGCCGAGAAGAAGGAAAATCCGTTCATCCGCGCCGACATTCCGGAAGTCGCTGCCGGCATCGGCATGGCCGGCAAGCCGGCCAACGAGGTGTTCGCGGAGATCAGGTTGAGGAAGAATAAGTTTTAATCCGTCGCCCTTCGAGGCTCGCGCTACGCGCTCGCACCTCAGGATGACGGCGAGAGGCATACGATGGCCGAACCCGCCGCCGCTGACATCATCGCAAAGCTCGCGCTCAAGCCGCATCCCGAGGGCGGGCATTACCGCGAGACATTCCGCGACAGCCGGTTGATCGACGGCCGCGCCGCCTCGACCGCCATCCTGTTCCTGCTGGCCGAAGGTGAGCGCTCACACTGGCATCGCGTCGACGCGGTCGAAATCTGGCACTGGCATGCCGGCGCGCCGCTCAAGCTCGAAATCGTCGATGGCTCGAAAGAAGAGATCATTCGCCTCGGCGGCGATATTCATAACGACGAGGTGCCGCAGGTGACGGTGCCGGCACGCGCCTGGCAGGCGGCGCAATCGCTCGGCGCGTGGACGTTGGTCGGCTGCACCGTGGCCCCGGGCTTCCAGTTCGAAGGCTTCGAGCTGGCGCCGCTGGGTTGGAAACCATGACTCGTCATTCCGGGGCACTTGCGAAGCAAGTGAACCCGGAATCCAGACAAGCAATTCTGAGGTCTCGTCTGGATTCCGGGTTCGGCCTTTCAGGCCGCCCCGGAATGACCTCTCTATTTCCTCCGCAGCATATCCTTCGCCGCCAGCAGGCCGCCACCCGCGATCAGCAGCGCCGACAGCAGCAGGGTGATGCGCGCTTCGGCGAAACCGGCGAGCACCAGGAACAGCGTCGACAGCACCGGTGCGGCGTAAGAGGCAACGCCCAGCAGACGAATGTCGCCGCGCTTGACGCCGATGTCCCAGGCGTAGAACGCCGCGCCGACCGGCCCGACGCCGAGCGCGATTACCGCTTCCCACTCCTCCAGACCCTGCGGCCACACCGTCGTTTCGACCATCAGGTGACACACCGCGGCCAATAGCGCCGTCACCAGACAGAAACCCGCCACCGCCGCGGTCGGCACGCTCGCCAGGCGGCGTGACAGCACCGAATAACCGGCCCAGACGAAGGCGGCCATGAAGGCGGCCAGATAACCCGTCGTTGCCCCAGCCGTCAGCGTCAGTCCTTTGCCGACAAACAGGATCGCCGTGCCGACAAAGCCGATCAGAGCGCCGGCGACCGAATACCAGCGCAGCTTCTCGCCCGGAAGCAAACCCGAGAACAACACGATCAGCAGCGGCCAGAGATAGTTCACGAGGCCGGCTTCAGCCGGCGGCGCCAACCGCAGCGAAATGAAATACAGCGCGTGATAGCCAAACAGGCCGCCGACGCCGAGTGCCCAGGCGCGCGGGCTTTGCCGCAGCGCCCCCCAGTTGCCGCTCCAAGTCACCCACGCCGCCCCGATCGCGCCGCCGATGGCGAAGGTCATCGCCGCGAGCTGGAATGGCGGTACTTCACCCGACGCTACCGTAAGCAGCGCCAGCAGCGACCACATCAGGATCGCGGAAAAGCCGATGAAGGTGGATTGGAGGGAGGACATGCGACCTGTCTGCGATTTTGTTCCGCTCGTCCCCGCGAAAGCGGGGACCCAGTCCTTTTCTTTCTGAACCCCCGCTTTCGCGGGAGTGAACGGAATGTATGGCGGCGCTGTTTAACTATCCGAGTATGTCCGCAACCGCCTTGCCGCATTCGACCGTATTGGCCGAGCCCTTGAGATCGCGCGTGCGCAATTTATCCTGCGCCAGCACCGTCTCGATCGCCTTGACAATGGCAGCCGCCGCCTCGTGCTCGCCGAGATGATCGAGCATCATCGCACCCGACCAGATCTGGCCGATCGGATTGGCGATGCCCTGGCCGTAAATATCCGGCGCCGAGCCGTGCACCGGTTCGAACACCGACGGGAAATTGCGCTCCGGATTGATGTTGCCGGACGGCGCGATGCCGATGGTGCCGGTGCAGGCCGGACCGAGATCGGACAGAATATCGCCGAACAGGTTGGACGCGACCACAACGTTGAACTTGTCCGGGTTCATGACGAAGTGCGCGGTGAGAATGTCGATGTGAAACTGGTTCCACGTCACATCCGGATAGTTCTTGGCCATCTTTTTCACGCGCTCGTCCCAGTACGGCATGGTGATGGCGATGCCGTTCGACTTGGTCGCCGATGTGAGATGCTTCTTCGGCGTCGATTTGGCGAGCTCGAAGGCGAATTTCAGCACCCGATCGACGCCGACCCGGCTCATGACCGTTTCCTGCACCACGACCTCGCGGTCGGTGCCGGGGAACATCTTGCCGCCGATGGCCGAGTATTCGCCTTCGGTGTTCTCGCGCACCACCCAGAAGTCGATGTCGCCGGGCTTGCGGCCGGCCAGCGGGCACGGCACGCCCGGCATCAACCGCACCGGACGCAGATTAACGTACTGGTCGAATTCGCGGCGGAACAGAATGAGCGAGCCCCACAGCGAGATGTGGTCCGGCACGCGGTCCGGCATGCCGACGGCGCCGAAATAGATCGCGTCGTGCTTGCCGATCTTTTCCTTCCAGTCCTCCGGCATCATGCGGCCGTGCTTTTCATAGTAGTCGCAGGAGGCGAAGTCGAAATCGTCGAGCTGCAGCTTGAAGCCGAACTTTTTGGCCGCCGCCTCGAGCACGCGCACGCCTTCCGGCACCACTTCCTTGCCGATGCCGTCGCCGGGGATGACCGCGATGCGGTGGATTCGGTTGGTGCTCATGAACGGCTCCCTCAAAAAAAATCGGCCGCCTTCTAAAGGGGCGGGGCTGCATGATCTAGCCAAATGAAGCGCCGTGCGGAAGCGCCTACCGCCACGTCGCGATCGCCGAACTGGCTGGTATTCAGGAACGCTTGACTAGACTGCGCCCAACTGCAACTTTTAATCGTTAGTTCTAAATTTTACCCCAATACCGGGCAGTGGAGGAATGACGTGAACATCGACGCTGTTATCAAGCGAGCCATTGCGGACGAGAAGTTTGCAGTCGAACTGCGCAACGCTGCCGTGGCAGCAGCGGACAAGAAAAGCGGCGACCCCGAAGTCACCAAGCTGCTGTCCTACTTCGCGTCGAATGACGACGAACTCAAAAAGATGAAGGCAAGTATCGGCGGCGCAACGGCCAAGGGCTGGACCACGACGACGACCGCGACCACCATGACGACGGCCGGTTGCGCGACAACCACCACGACCACGACGACGACCGGCAATTGACCACGTTTTCGGCGGTCGCGGCATTTGCTGCTACCCAGGAACGCAAATGGCAGTCAGCCGTCCGCACCTATTTCAAAGACGGGGAAGCGGGCGTCTGGCTGTCGAGAACGGGACGGCAGCAACTTCCGTCGCAAGGATGGAAACTGCATGTCACCTGCACGGTCGCCAATTGCGACCGCGTTCTCGATATTGTCGGCTCCCATATTGCGGAGCATGATCTGTCGGCGAAAGCCATTCGAACCGTCAGGCTGCTCAAGATTCTGAATGCGGGTCTGGCGTTTGGATACTCGCAGGTCGGCAAGGCCTTCACGCTGTATTTTCCATCAACGGACCAGTTTCTGACGTCGATCGGATCCCTGGCGCCAAGGCTCGAGAATATTGCAGGCCCGGCGGTGCCGTATGACTTCGCGATCGGCCCCTCGAAGTGTCTGTTCTATCGATACGGGGCGTTCGACCGCAGCGGCTCGCTGACCGCGCCCGACGGCCGCCTTGTCCCGGACGAACGCAATCGCGCATGGTTGCCCGACTGGGTCAGCCACCCGCTCGACATGCCCACGAACGAAGCCACGCGAATTCCGGACGGCTCGGTCGTCTACTCCTGCCTTTCGCAGCGGGGCAAAGGCGGCGTCTATCTCGCCCTCGATCTGCTGACCAAGCCTCCGCGCCCCATCATCATCAAGGAGGGCCGGCGACACGGCGAGGTCGGCTGGGACTTGCGTGATGGCTATGACCTTGTCGCCAATGAAGCGCGAACACTTGACCGGCTGAACAGTCGGCCGATCGGCCCGCGTCTGCTTTGGACTCGCGCGTCGGCGACCGTCTTCTACATCGGCCTCGAGAAACTGGCCGGCAAAACCCTTTGGGACGAAATGGTGGCGCGTTCACCCCTGCTGCGCAATGCAGCGAAACGCAGACGTCTGATCGAGAGGCTCATCGACATGCTCGGCGAACTGCATCGGCGCGGCATCGCATGGCAGGACATCAAGCCGCAAAATATTATCTGCACCGCCCGCGGTCCGCGATTCCTCGATTTTGAAGGCAGCCGCGAGGTGGCGCACGCCGAGTACGCCGAGCCATGGGTATCGCCGGGCTTCCAGGCGCCGGAAATGAGGCGTGGACGATCAGGCCGATCTCTGCTGGCGCAGGACGCATACGCGATGGGGAAGATCCTTTATCTGATCGAAGCGGCCGCCTCGCGGCCGGCGCCGGTATCGCGCGTCAGGCTGGACCTGCCTCCGGTAGGAAATGACGGCCCGTTCGGACGGATGGTGGCGGCTATGACGGCCCATCGGCCGGGCAGCCGCCCGGCCATGGCAAGGGTTCTGCAGTCTATCCGCGCCGCCAATCGGCCGCGGGCGCGGGCGCCTTAAGCGAAGTACTGGCCGCCATTCGCCGTCAGCGTGGCGCCGGTGATGAGGCCGGCGTCGTCGGCGGCGAGGAAAACAACACAGCGGGCTATCTCTTCCGGCTCGCCGAGGCGGCCGATCGGGATTTGCGGCAGGATCGACTTCTCGAGCACGTCCTTCGGCACCGCCTGCACCATTTCGGTGTTGATGTAACCCGGGCAGATGGCGTTGACGGTAATGCCGGCCTTGGCGCCTTCCTGCGCCAGCGCCTTGGTGAAACCGAGCTCACCGGCCTTGGCCGCCGAGTAGTTGACCTGGCCCATCTGGCCCTTCTGGCCGTTGATCGACGAAATATTGACGACGCGCCCGAACTTGCGCGCGCGCATGCCTTCCCAGACCTGACGGGTCATGTTGAACAGCGAGCCGAGGTTGGTGTTGATCACCGCGTTCCATTGCTCGACCGTCATGCGGTGGAACATGCCGTCCTTGGTGATGCCGGCATTGTTGATCAGCACGTCGATCGGTCCGACCTCGGCCTCGACCTGCTTGATGCCCGCGCCGCAGGCGTCAAAGGACGAAACGTCCCATTTGAAGACAGGAATGCCGGTCTCGGTCTTGAATTTCTGCGCGGCCTCATCGTTGCCGGCGTAGCTCGCTGCAACCTTGTAGCCCTTATCCTTGAGCGCTTTCGAAATCGCAGCCCCGATACCGCGGGTACCGCCAGTCACCAGTGCAACGCGAGCCATTATCTCTCTCCCAGAACTTTTCTCGTCACTTCTCTTGCCGTCCCCCGGCGAGCTCCTTGATGGAGCAATTCTTATGCCGGCGATCACGACCGGTTGATGGCAGATTAAAGGTCCGCCCGACGTTCGCAACAAGCCACAAGCGCACATCGTCAAAAGACTAAGGCCGCACCCCGGGTAACCCCGAAATGCGGCCCTGACTCTGATTCAGGTCAAATCAGCGGTTGTGCGCTGCGAAGCTAGCGCTCCACGCACCTTTTTCTGGTGCGTCTTCGCTACCGCTCGACGCACATGGCGATACCCATACCGCCGCCGATACAGAGGGTGGCGAGACCCTTCTTGGCGTCGCGCTTCTGCATTTCGTACAGCAGGGTCGTCAGAACGCGGGCGCCGGACGCACCGATCGGATGACCGATGGCGATGGCGCCGCCATTGACGTTGACCTTGGAGGTATCCCAGCCAAGGTCCTTGTTCACCGCGCAAGCCTGCGCCGCGAAGGCTTCATTGGCCTCGACCAGATCGAGGTCCTGGTGATTCCAGCCGGCCTTCTTGAGCGCGGCGCGCGAGGCCGGAATCGGGCCCGAGCCCATGATCTTCGGATCGACGCCGGCCTGCGCCCAGGACACGATGCGGGCGAGCGGGGTCTTGCCGAGCTTGGCGGCTTCGGAGGCGCGCATCAGCACCACGGCCGCGGCGCCGTCATTGATGCCTGAAGCGCTGGCCGCCGTGACGGTGCCTTCCTTGTCGAAGGCCGGACGCAGCTTGGCGATCGATTCCAGCGTCACACCCGCCTTCGGATATTCGTCGGTGTCGACCACGGTGTCGCCCTTGCGACCCTTGATGGTCACGGGGACGATTTCGTCCTTGAACTTGCCGGCCTTCATCGCGGCCTCGGCCTTGTTCTGCGACGCGACTGCGAATTCGTCCTGCTGCTGGCGGGTGATCTGCCACTGGCGCGCGACGTTCTCGGCGGTATTGCCCATGTGGTAGCCGTTGAACGCGTCCCACAGGCCGTCCTTGATCATCGTATCGACGAGTTCGAGCGAGCCCATCTTGACGCCGGCGCGCAGGTGCTGGGCGTGCGGCGCCATGCTCATCGACTCCTGACCGCCGGCGACGACGATATCGCTGTCGCCATTGAGGATCGCCTGATAGCCGAGCGCAACGGCGCGAAGACCGGAACCGCAGAGCTGGTTCACGCCCCAGGCAGGGCTCTCAACCGGAATGCCGGCGGCGATGGAGGCCTGACGGGCCGGGTTCTGGCCCTGACCGGCGGTGAGGATCTGCCCCATAATGACTTCGCTGACCCGGTCGCCCTCGACACCGGCGCGGGCAAGCGCGGCCGAAATCGCGGCTTTTCCAAGCTCATGGGCCGGCAAATTGGCAAAAGCGCCGTTAAAGGCGCCGACCGGCGTGCGGGCAGCGCTGACAATGACGACATCGTCTTGCATCGGGAACTCTCCTTAAGCGGGGCTGTGAAGGCTCTGTGAGCGGCCTTTTGGCGGTGCCGCATCCTCGACAGGGCACCCCACCCTGTCAACAATGGCCGCCTGTGAAGTTATGGCCGAAAACTGGTCACTTCCTTGCGTTAACGCAAGTCATGCTGCGGTGCCTCTTGGGCATTCCGCGACGCCATAAAACATCTGGCCCGCGCCGTCGGAATACGGTTATGCTTATGGCAGGGCGGAGGAAACGTGAACCCATGGCAGACAATAAAGAGCCGGTCACCATCAAGAAATACGCCAACCGGCGGCTCTATAATACCGGCACCAGCACCTATGTAACTTTGGAAGACCTCGCGGTCATGGTCAAAAACGGCGAAGACTTCGTCGTTTACGATGCCAAGAGCGGCGAAGACATCACCCGCTCGGTTCTGGCGCAGATCATCTTCGAGCAGGAGAACAAGGAAGGGCAGAGCTTGCTGCCGATCGCCTTCCTGCGGCAACTGATCCGTTTCTACGGCGACTCCATGCAGATGATGGTGCCGCACTTTCTCGAGCAGTCGATGTCCACCCTGACCAGCCAGCAGGGCAAGTTCCGCGAGCAGATGGAAAAGGCCTTCGGCGGCGTCGGCGGCTTCGGTCCGATGGAGGATCAGGTCCGCCGCAACATGGAGATGTTCGAGAAGACCTTCGCCATGTTCACCCCGCCATTCGCCCGCAACAAGCCGAACGAAGCGGCGACTGACAAGCCGTCGACACCCGCCTCTTCCGGATCCGACATGGATGAGCTCAAGCGTCAGCTCGACGAAATGCAGAAGCGGCTCGACCGCATGGGCGGCAAGGAATAAACTCGACCGACCGCAAGAATCGAACGGCGACGCCTAGAGCGTCGCCGTTTTGCTTTGGCTCGTCAGCCACGGCTTGTCGCTTGAGGCGAGGCCGACGAACGCGCCCTGGATATAGTCGCAATTCCAGTCGCGCAGCAGCGCGGCAGCGGCTTCATCCTGCACCCACTCCGCCACGGCCTTGATGCGCAGGCGATGCGCCAGATCGATGAGGGTCTGGACGAAAGCGCGGTCGTCTTCCGAGCGCGTGATATTCTGCACGAAGGCGCCGTCGATCTTGACGATATCGACGCCGAGCCGGCGCAGGTTGCGGAATGAGGTGTGACCGGCGCCGAAATCGTCGATAGCGATGCGGCAGCCGAAATCCTTGACCCGGGTAACGAAGCCACGGGCATCGTCCACGTCCTGGATGGCGGCGGTCTCGGTAATCTCGACGATCAATCGCTCGCCGACACCGGGATTTGCGCGCAGCATGGCGCCCAGCCCGTTCCACCATGCAGGATCGAGGGCCGAGGCGGGCGAAACATTGACGCTGCTCGAGAGTTGCGGCGCAGCGACGAGTTCGGCGACCACCAGCTCAAGTACGCGGTGGTCGAGCATCCGCACCAGCCCAAGGCGCTCGGCCGCCGGAATAATGTCGGCAGCGTTGAGCGGCGTGCCATCCTCGCGATGGGCGCGGATGAGGCACTCGTAAAAGGCCACGTCGCGAGCGCGCGCATCGACGACCGGCTCGAAGGCCAGCGCGATACGGCGATCATTGAGGGCGGCGATAATCTCGTCGGTTGCGCGAAGGCTTTCCTTGCGCACCGCGTCACGTTCGACACTCGGCCGGTAAGCGGCAAAAGAACCGCGGCGCTTGTCGCGGGCGGCGCTGAGCGCATCCTGCGACCGGCTCAGCACCTCGTCGAGGGTCGAGGCATGGCGCGGCGCCGTGATGCCCCCGATGGTGATGGTGACGGCAACGGACCCGGCCGACGTCACGATGGGCTCCTCGCGCACGCCGGCGAGCAGCCGCTCGGCGGCGACCGACAACTCGTCGGGCGTGCAGCTCGTCAGCACGACGGCGAACTTGTTGCCGGAGATGCGGCCGAAATAATCCTTGCCCCGCACGCGGGCACGAATGCGCTTGCCGACTTCGGCGATCAGATTTTCCGTAACCTCGAAGCCGTAGGCGTCGTTGAGGTTGCCGAGATGGTCGATGGCGGCGAGCAGAAAGCCGCAAGAGCCGCGGAAACGGATGGTCTCGTCCAGCGTCTTCGACAGGATCTCGATGATCGAGCTGCGGTTGAGTTCGCCGGTCAGCGGATCGAATTTAGCCAGCCGCTCCAGTTCCTGTTCGCGCGCGCGCCGGGCATCGATCGACCGCACGACGCCGCAGGCGCGCGCCGGTTTGCCATCGACGCCGGCGAACCAACGGCCGATATCCTCGATCCAGGTCGTCGTGCCATCGGCGCGCTTGAAGGCGTATTGCGCCTCGTAAGGCACGCCGTCGCCGGTATCGCGCTGGGTGCTTTTCGTCACGGCATCGAGGCGGCTCATACCGCCGGTAGCTTCGACGTAGCGCGCGAAGCCGGCTCCGGTCTCCAGCGCCGCCATATCGACAGCGCCAAGCGCTGCGGCCGCGTGCGCGCTCCATGACAGACGATCGGTATCGAGCCGCCATTCGTAGGTGGCTTCGCCAACCAGACGCAGGATGTCACCGGCACCGAGCGCGGTTTCACCGACCTTGATCACGCAAATTCCTTTTTGTCCCGTTCCGGGAACGCCACAGCGCGCGGCGGGTTGTCCAGATGAACACGGTACAAAGGCTAGGCGGCAACACTTAAATAAATGCGTGGAAATCAGGCGTTGACGCGCTTTAACCACGACGAAGTGTTAACGGCACAGGGCTTGCCAATGAGAGAGGGAACCCATGCCTCCTGTCTCTCTTTGAAACAGAACTGACCCGATGCGGATCGAAGCGGCCAGACACCTTAATCATCAGCGTCTCGATATGACGACGCAGGATGAGTCGCGGCAAGCCCCCGTCAACCAGGAATCGGGAGACGAAGCCGGGCGCGGCCGTGCCTTGGTGGTCACCGCGCCGCAGCCATCGCCGGAGCCGGCATCTACCTACCGCCAGGCAGCGTTTCTCGCTCAGCTGATTGCGACCCGCGACCACGCTCCCCAGACCCGGGAGCGCCGCCGCGCCGAGCCCATGGAAGCACTGGCGGCCTACCGCGCCACCGCGGCGTTGGCCTGAGACTTTTCCCGTCCGACCATCAGTAGCCGAGCGCCAGGCCGTCCTTGCGCGGCTCGGAGCCGCCGATCAAAACGCCGCGCTGCCAGTCGATCTGCACGGTCTGCGCGCCGCCCCAGGGCAGGGCAGCATCGGCCACGAGATGGCCACGCGCCTTCAACCCTTCGATGGTCTTTTGCGGCGTGCCGCGTTCGGTGAGCACCTGACCATCCTCGAACATGAAGCGCGGGCAGTCGATCGCCTCCTGCACGTCCATGCCGTAATCGAGCATGTTGAGCACGATCTGGGCGTGACCCATTGGCTGATACGAACCGCCCATGACGCCGAAGCTCATGTCGCAGCGCCCGTCCTTCATGGTCATGCCGGGGATGATGGTATGCATCGGCCGCTTGTTCGGACCGAAGGTGTTGGCGTGATCGGGCTTGAGCGTGAAGCAGGCGCCGCGATTGGTCAGCATGATGCCCGACTTCTCGGTGCAGACGCCGAGGCCGAAGGCCGAGTAGAGCGAGTTGATGAAGGACACCGCCATGCGGTCCTTGTCGACTACCGACAGATAGACGGTGTCGCTGCCCGGCGCCG
>Ga0182745_1000231_pt1 | contig 70124 bp, 60 predicted proteins | sample eDN3rd30CKraftBY_FD_128523 | JGI IMG/M metagenome (GOLD analysis project Ga0182745, IMG submission 128523) | Enriched backyard soil microbial communities from Emeryville, California, USA - eDNA 3rd pass 30_C Kraft BY (version 2) (version 2) | ecosystem: Environmental > Terrestrial > Soil >... | reverse complement strand
CCGCCGGTCAGATTGACCTCATAGCGCCCGTTCCTGAGATCGAGGAACAGCGAGATGCGACCGTTGAGCTTGTCCGATTGCAGCCGCAGATCGTCGCCGGTGACGGTGGCGGCGAAGGCGCCGATCGACGCGGCCGGGCTGAAGGCGATCGAGGCGAAGGTGCCGCGGCAAAGCTGGTACCCCGACGGCTATTACGACATCCGCATCGCCGCCGAGGGCCAGATGGCCGATTTCCCGCGCGACAATCTGACGATGGACTGGGGCGACGGCGAGCCGCCCTCTTATGACGTGATCGACTGCAACGCCGAATATGTCAGCCTCGACGATACCGACCCGCTGACCGCGCGCTACGGCGGCGTCGCGCTGGAGGTCGCGCGGCTGCGCACCGAGTTCGAGCGGATGAAATATCCGCTCGCCGTCTATGCCGCGCCCTTGCTCGCGTTCGAGAAGGCGAAGATCGAGGAGGCGAAGGCGGCGCCCGAGCCGATGACCGACGAAGAGATCGAGGCGGAAAATGCCGCCACCGAGGCCGCCGACGCAGCCGCCGCCGAGGCGGCAGCAAGCGCAGCCGACGCCGCGGCAAGTGCGGCGGCCGACGCCGCGATGGAAGCCGACGCGTCGGATGCGGCGGCAGAGCCCGCCGACGGGGGCTATTTCGAAAACGACCCTTATCAGCAGCTCGCCAAGGCGGTCGAGGCGAACCGCCAACGCCTGGCCCCCCAGCTCCCCAAGGTCGTTGCCGACGGCGGTTGCGGCGCGGGCGAAGGCAGCGCGGTGATCGTCAAGACGTCGCCGCCGCAAGGCGAGGTGCTGCTGATCAACGCCTTCGCCTTCAAGGTTTGCACGCGCAAGAAACCCGACCCGTGGGACCGCTTCGCGTGCAAATGGAACGAGGTGGAGACAGGGGTCGAGAAGCGGCTTTCGGGCCGCTATGTCTATCAGGTCAAATGGCCCGACGGCACGGTGCGCAAGGGCACGCGCGAAATCGTCCCCAATTATGACGACGAGGATGTCGCGGCGGTCGTGACCTTCAAGAAGACGGGGAGTTGAGCATGATCGGCCGGGTGTCGCTCGCGCTGCTGGCGCTCGCCGGCCCCGCCGCCGCCGCGGCGCAGGATCCGGCTGTCGCCGACGCCGCGGACATGAAGGCGATCGAGGCGAAGCTGCCAAAGCAGAGCTGGTATCCGGACGGCTATTACGAGGTGCGCATCGCCGCCGAGGCCGAGGTCGCGGAAAGTCCCGACGGCACCGAGCCGGAGCCGGGCGAGCCCTATAATCTCATGATCTGCGACACCGCCGCGACCGGCTTCGATGCGGCGGACCCCGCCTTGCGCGATTATGGCGCCGTCGCGCTCGACACCGCGCGGCTGCGCGCCGCACTCGTCGCCCGGCATTATCCCGAACGGCTGTTCGCCGCGCCGCTCGCGGCGTTCGAGCGCGAGCGGCTCGCCGACGCCCGGCCGCGCGATGCCCTCTATGCCGACCTCGCGGCGGCGCTCGACACGGCGCGGACAGCTTCGGCGCCCGATCTGCCGCCGGTGGTCGCGGTCGACACTTGCGCGCCGCCGCCGCCGCCTCCACCGCCCCCGCCTCCTCCACCACCCGCAGCGATACCTCCCCCACCGTCCGCAGCGCCGCCGCCGAGACCGACCACCGCCGTCCCGCGACGCGCGCCGGGCGTGACCTTCGTCACCCAGCCGCCTGCGGGCGAGGTGCTGATGATCAGCGCCTTCGCCTTCAAGGTGTGCGTGCTCAGGAAGCCCGACCCATGGGACCGTTTCGCCTGCCGGTGGAACGAGGTCGAGACCGGCGCCGCAAAACCGATGTCGGGCCGCTTCGTCTATCAGGTCAAATGGCCCGACGGCACCGTGCGCAAGGGCACGCGCGAAATTGCCCCCGGCGGATCATCGACGGTGACGTTCCGGAAGGTGGGCAGTTAAGTCGCGCGAGCAAATCCAAACGTCTGGAAACCGACCGGTTGCGGACATTGAAATAGTCGGGCAGCTTAGCGCGATGGACGATTTGACACCGCATCAGCCAAGTTTGCGTCATAATTTGGCAGGGGCGACCGTCGGCATTCGGGGCCTTTGGGCTGCAAAACTTTGGATTATGCTGCCCGTCCTCGTCGCATTGCCAGTGATGTGGCTTTTTGGCGAAGGTGATTACATAGCCCCCATCTTGTGCGCCCTTTGGGTCGGATGCTTTTGGTTGGGCTTGCGGTTTTACCGTTCTAGCGAAGTTGGAACCTTTCGCCAGTCGATGGGATTGCACACCATCGTTTGGTCGGCATTGTTCGCGCTGATGACCTTCGCGTGGACTGTTGCGATTCTCGTAGACGGAAATTGGAGATGGGTCGCCCCCCGATGGTGGTAGTCGCACGACCGCTTTCTACCCCAATTCAGACGTTCCTGCCTCGTCAACCTTATACGCCCTAGCTCCCCGGCCCCTCATAGGCCTCGACGATCCGCCCGACGATCGGATGGCGGACGACGTCGGCGGCGGTGAAGCGGCTGACGTTGATGCCTTCCAGTCCTTCGAGCCGCGCGACCGCGTCGGCGAGGCCCGAGGTCGCGGGCATCGGCAGGTCGACCTGCTTGGGGTCGCCGCAGATCACCATGCGGCTGTTCATGCCGAACCGCGTGAGGAACATCTTCATCTGCGGGATCGTCGTGTTCTGCGCCTCGTCGAGGATGATGAAGGCATCGGCGAGCGTCCGCCCGCGCATGAAGGCGAGCGGCGCGATCTCGATCTCGCCCGACGCGATGCGGCGCTCGACCTGCTCGGCGGGCAGGCAGTCGTGCAAGGCGTCGTAGAGCGGGCGGAGGTAGGGATCGACCTTCTCCTTCATATCGCCGGGCAGGAAGCCGAGCTTTTCGCCCGCCTCGACCGCGGGGCGCGAGAGGATCAGGCGCTGGACGCTGCCGGTGATGAGCTGCGCCACCGCCTGCGCGACCGCGAGATAGGTCTTGCCGGTACCCGCCGGGCCGAGCGCGAAGATCACGTCGTCGCGCGCGAGCGCCTGCATATAGGGCACCTGCGACGGCGCGCGCGGGACGATCGTCTTCTTGCGCGTGCGGATCATCACCGTCGGCGCTTCGCTGGCGTCGTGGCGGATGATGCCGGCGAGGGTCGGCTGTGCCGACATCGCGATCACCCCGTCGACGAGCCCCGCGTCGACCTCCTGCCCCTGTTCGATGCGGTTATAGAGTTCGGTCAGCACGTCGCGCGCGCGGGCCGCGGCCTCCGCCTCGCCCTCGATCTGCACGCGGTTGCCGCGCGCCGAGATATAGACGCCGAGGCGGTTCTCGATCGCGACGAGATTGCGGTCGAACTCGCCGAAGAGGATACCCAAAAGCTGCGTTCGCTCGAACTCCGCGGTCAGTCGGACGCGGTCGCCGGGTTCGGCGGGGGTTGCGACGGTCAGCGGGCGTTTGGACATCAAGCCTCCTGCAATTGGCGCAGAATCGCGCCCAGACTGTTCGGACCTGCCGAAATGATTTCGACATCGACCATATCGCCGATCGCAAGTCCGGGCGCGGTGACATGGACCGACTGAAGCCACGGCGACTTGCCGATGAGCTGGCCGTCCAGCTTGCCCTTGCGTTCGAGGAGCAGGCGCGTGGTGCGGCCGACGGTCGTTTCGTTGAACGCCTGCTGCTGTTCGTTGAGCAGCGCCTGCAGGCGCTGGAGGCGGTCGTTCATCACCGCTTCGTCGATCTGCCCGTCCATCGTCGCAGCGGGGGTGCCGGGGCGGCGCGAATATTTGAAGCTGTAGGCCATCGCGTAGCGGGTGGCGCGGACGATATCGAGCGTCGCCTGAAAATCCTCTTCGCTCTCGCCGGGGAAGCCGACGATGAAGTCGCCCGAGATCGCGATATCGGGCCGCACCGCGCGGACGCGCTCGATGACGCGGAGATAGGATTCGACCGAATGGCTGCGGTTCATCGCGGCAAGGATGCGGTCGCTGCCCGCCTGCACCGGCAGGTGGAGGAAGGGCATCAGCTTGTCGACCTCGCCATGCGCCGCGATCAGGCCGTCGGTCATGTCGTTGGGGTGGCTGGTGGTATAGCGGATGCGTTCGAGACCATCCTCTTTCGCGAGTTCGCGGATCAGGCCGTCAAGGCCGATCGCCCTGCCCTTGTCGTCCTCGCCGTCCCACGCATTGACGTTCTGCCCGAGCAGCGTGATTTCGCGCACCCCGCCCGCAACGAGCGCGCGCGCCTCGGCGATCAGGTCGGCGAAAGGCCGGCTGATCTCGGCGCCGCGCGTATAGGGCACGACGCAATAGGTGCAGAATTTGTCGCAGCCTTCCTGCACGGTCAGGAAGGCGGTCGGGCGCTGGCCACCGGCGCGCTTCGGCAGCGCGCCGAACTTGCTGTCGAGCGGCATGTCGAGGTCGATCGCCTTCTCGCCGCGCTCGGCGCGCGCGATCAGGTCGGGAAGGCGGTGATAGGCCTGCGGGCCGACGACGACGTCGACCGACGGCGCGCGGCGCGCGATCTCGGCGCCCTCGGCCTGCGCGACGCAGCCCGCGACCGCGATCGTCGGGGTGCTGCCGTCCTCACGCTTCAGCCGGCCGATGTCCGAATAGACTTTCTCGGCCGCTTTCTCGCGGATGTGGCAGGTGTTGAGCACGACGAGGTCGGCGTCGGCACCCTCGGCGGCGGGCACATAGCCCTCGGCGCCGAGCATCTCGGCCATGCGCTCGCCGTCATAGACGTTCATCTGGCAACCGAAGGATTTGACGTGGAAGGTCTTGGGGGCGGGTGCGGACATGGCGGCCCCGATAGAGGAAGCAGGACGGGATTTGAAGGGGATTCGGCCTATCATCCGTCGCCCTCGATGCTCGCGGGCTGATAGCGGACCGGCGCGACATAATGCGGAAAGGGCCGCAGCGGCTTGCCGAGCGTCGCGACCAGCGCCTCCTCGATCCGCCGCCGCGCCTCGGCGGTGATCGCCTTGCGGCCGGGAAAGTCACGCGGGTGAAAGGGTTCGAGGAAATGGATGTCGAGCCGGAAAGTTCCGGGCCGCGCGAGGATGCGCCGGGCATTGTCGATCCCCGCCTCGTCGCCGATCCAGCCGATCCACTCGGCGATCGGCCCGTAGTCGAGCATCACCGGCTGGACGAGCACCGCGGGCGGCGGCGGATCGAGCACCTGCATCATCGAGGTCTTGAACGGCAGCAGCGACTGGCCGTCGGTCGTCGTGCCCTCGGGGAACACCGTCACCGACCAATTGTCGGCGAGCGCCTCGCGCAGCAGGTTGATCTGGCCGGCGACTCCGCCGCGATCCTCGCGGCTGACGAACACGGTGCGGTTGAGGCGGCAGAGCCAGCCGATCACCGGCACCCTGCCCAGTTCGGCCTTGGCGACGAAAGCGGTGCCGCTTGCCCCCGCGAGCGACAAGATGTCGACCCAGCTGATATGGTTCGAGATGAAGAAGACGTCGCGCCGCAGCGGCGTCCCGTGCCGCACCACCCGCGCGCCGGCGATGCGCGCGGCGAGGAACAGGAACAGCTTCGGAAAGGGCGAGCCGTAGCTGACGAACCGGTAGAGATAATGGAGCGGCACCAGGACGAGAAGCGCGAGGAGAAGCAGCATCACGCGCCACGCGATGCGCGCCTTTCCCCTCAGCGAAATCGGTGCCGGCTGCCCCGCCGCGATCGCGGCGCGCTGGGCAACAGAGTCCATATCCATCTAAACCGCCGTCATCCCGGCGAAGGCCGGGATCTCGACCGTGCGGTAAAACGCAACGGCGAGATCCCGGCCTTCGCCGGGATGACGAAAAGAGGAGGCAGCTCGAACCATGAGCGGACTCCGGTCGTCCAATTTCGGATCAATCCTTGCGGTCGAGCCGGACGCCATAAAGCTCCATGCGATGGTCGACGAGGCGGAAGCCCAGCCGTTCGGCGATGACCTTCTGCAACGCCTCGAGCTCGGGATCGACGAATTCGATGACCTTGCCGGTTTCGACATCGATCAGATGGTCGTGATGCGCCTCGGGCGCCGCTTCGTAACGCGAGCGGCCGTCGCCGAAATCGTGGCGGTCGAGAATCCCCGCCTCTTCGAACAGGCGAACGGTGCGATAGACGGTCGCGATCGAGATGCCGCTGTCGACCTTCGATGCGCGCTCATAGAGCGTCTCGACGTCGGGATGATCCTCGGAATCGGAGATTACGCGCGCGATGATGCGGCGCTGCTCGGTGATGCGCAGCCCCTTTTCGTGGCACAATGCTTCGAGGTCGATGGTTCCGGACATGCGGGCCTTTCCTGCAATATGCAGTCGGATCTTTCTTGTTGCGAACTGTATAGGCACGGCCCGTCGATAGAACAAGGGCGGCACCCGCTGGCACCGCCCGCGCCGTTTTCCGGACCCGCGCTTTCAGCGCATTTGCAGCACCAGTCCGCTCCCCCTTCCCGACCTCCCCGACGATAGCGAATATGGGAGGCCGGAAGGGGGAGCGGGCCGGTGCCGCATCTTTCAAAGACGTCAGGCCTTGCGGCGCTTCCGCCCGCCGCCGCGCCCCTTGGTGCCGAGGCCGATTTCCTTCGCGAGCGCGCGGCGCTTTTCGGCATAGGAGGGCGCGACCATCGGATAGTCCGCGGGCAGGCCCCATTTGGCGCGATAGTCGTCGGGGGTCATGTTGTAGTGCGTCATCAGGTGACGGCGCAGCATCTTCAGCTTCTTGCCGTCCTCGAGGCAGACGATGTAGTCGGGCTTCACCGACGCGCGCACCGACACCGCCGGCACCGGCTTTTCCTCGACCACCGGCTGTTCACCAAGGTTCGAGAGCGCCGCATGGACATTGTTGATCAATATGGCGAGGTCCGAAATGGCGACGCTGTTGTTGCTGACATGCGCCGCGACAATATCGGCGGTCAACGTCACGAGCATTTCATTGGTATCGGCTTGATCCGACATGGGAGGATTTTCCTTTTTTGCGAGACCCTTGGAAGAGCGAGCGGACTATAGTGTGGGAATAGTATCCGGGCGCCGATTCATGCCATTCTGGATGTAATTTCGCAATGACCGATTTCGCCTGAAAATCCTGCGGGATTTTCTGGTCAGGTGGAACCGCTGACGACCGGGAAAACACGGTAAAACAAGTATCTGGAACGCCAGCTTTGATTCAATAAAAACCGAAGGCGCTCTAGCGTCGACGCATGGTTATCGCGTCGCGGACGACGCCGTCGCCGCCGCGATAATAAGCAGGGCGGCGGCCGCATTCCGAAAAACCGGTGCGCTCGTAAAGATGAACGGCGTCATTGTCGGCGCGCATTTCAAGAAAATATTCCTCGGCCCCCTCCTCCTTCGCCCAGGCCATCCAGTCGTCCATGAGCATCCGGCCGACCCCGCGGCCCCGCCAGCCCGGATCGACCGCGAGAAGAAGCAGTTCGCTCTCGGGGCCTGCCAAGCGCGCCGCCGAGAAGCCGCACGCCGTGTCGCCGTCCCAGGCGAGAGAGACGCGCGCCGAGGGAAGCGCGAACAGGGTGAGAAGCTGTGCGGTGCTCCACGCCTCGCCATAAGCGGGGTCGAACGCCGCCTCCATCACGCGCATCGCCGCCGACAGATCGCCGACGCGCGCGGTGGCGAGGCGGACCGGGCCGCTCATGCCGCCGCCATCGGCTTGGCGTCGGGCGCGCGGCCGTAGATCGGGCTGGGATCGGCAAAGAACGCGCCGACCGGCAAGTTGGGGAAGGCGCGAGCATCGGGCAGGACGGCGATGGCGCGGCCGCTGCCGCGGCGTGCAACGAATGCCTCGGCGCGGTTGCCGATCGCCAGTTCGTCGCCGGCCCGGACCGCCTCGTCAGGAAGCAGCGAACGAAGATCGGCGCGCGGCGTCAGGTCGGCGGCGAACGGCTGGACGAACCATTGCCCATGGCCGCCCTCCATCACGATCAGCGCACCATCCGCCGCGGCGATCGCCTCCGCCGCGCGCGCGGCAACGAGCGCGAGGGTCGAAAAGCCCTGCACCGGCACACCCCAGCCGAGCGCGAGCGCGCGCGCCGCCGCGACGCCGATCCGCACCCCGGCGAAGCTGCCCGGACCGCAGCCGACCGCGATCGACGCCGCGCGGCCGCCGTCGGCAAGCTCTGCGATCAGCGGAACGAGCCGTTCGGCGTGGCCGCGGCCGATCACCTCATGCCGGAAATCGATGATGCCCCCGCCCTCGACCAGCGCGACCGAGCAGGCCTCGCTGGCGCTGTCGATGACGAGCGTTCGTCCCTCAGGCAATGCGGTTGAAACGCTCGAAATCGGGGCGCGGGCTGCGCTCGAAGATCGTCGCGGGATCGCCATAGCCGAGCGTCGAGATGAAATTGCTCTTCACCTTGGGCGTATCGGCGAAAAAGGCCGCATCGACCGCATCGTTGCTGAAACCCGACATCGGCCCGGTATCGAGCCCCAGCGCCCGCGCCGCCATGATGAAATAGGCGCCCTGCAGGCTCGAGTTGCGGAACGCCGTGGTCTCAGCGACCGCTTCGTTGCCGACGAACCAGCTCCGTGCGTCGGTGTGCGGAAAGAGGTCGGGCAGATGGTCATAGAATTCATGGTCCATCGCGATGATCGCGGTGACCGGCGCCTGCAATATCTTCGGCCTGTTCGCTTCCGAGGCGAAGGCGGCGAGCTTTGCCTTCGCTTCGTCCGATACGCACCAGATGATACGCGCCGGCAACGCATTCGCGCTGGTCGGCCCATATTTCATCAGATCCCAGATCGCGCGAAGCTGGTCCTCCGACACCGGCCGGTCGAGATAGCCGTTATAGGTGCGCGCGGTACGGAAAAGCTGGTCGAGGGCGCTGTCGGAAAGCGGCTCGCTCATCGAGGTATCTCCTGGCTGACCGTCCGGATCAGACGGCGTGGACTGCCGTTACCTCGGGCACATAATGTTTCAAGAGGGCTTCGATGCCATTTTTCAGCGTCGCAGTCGACGACGGGCAGCCCGAACAGGCGCCCTGCATCTTGAGATAGACATTACCCTTGTCGAAGCCGCGATAGATGATGTCGCCGCCGTCGTTGGCGACCGCGGGGCGGACGCGCGTCTCGATAAGCTCCCTGATCTGTTCGACGATGTCGGCGTCGGCGGGATCGTCGGCAAAACCGCCCTCCTCCTCGCCGGGAACGCTGATTCCCGCGGCGCTCGCGGGGTTGAAGAGCGGCATGTCGGCCAGGAAATGATCCATCACGATGCCGAGCACGTCGGGCTTCGCATCGGCCCATGCGGCGCCCGGCGCGATCGTCACCGACACGAAATCGCGGCCGAAGAAGACGCCGGTGACGTCGCCGAGCGCGAAGAGCGCGGTCGCGAGCGGCGACGCCTCGGCCTCTTCGGGGCTTGCGAAATCGCGGGTTCCCGCCTCCATCACCGCCCGGCCGGGCAGGAATTTGAGCGTCGCGGGATTGGGCGTCGATTCGGTTTCGATCAGCATGAAGCGCATGTGGGACGCCGCGGCGCTTTGTGCAAGGTGGCAGGCTTGGCTATGGCGGCCCGGATGCGCCATTTCACCCATTTCGCCGCGCTCGACTGGTCGGGCGCGCGCGGTCCGCGCCAGCGCGGGATCGCGCTGGCGGTCGCAAGCGGCGCCGCGGCGCCCGCATTGGTGCGGCCGGGGCATGTCTGGTCGCGCGCCGAAATCCTCGCCTGGCTCGAGGAGGCAGCGGCATCGCGCGCCGACATGCTGATCGGCTTCGACTTTTCGGCGGCCTTCGCCTTTGCCGATCGCGGCACCTATTTCCCCGAATGGGCCGAAAGCCCTGCCGACGTCCCCGCATTGTGGGCGCTGGTCGAAGCGCTCGCGGCGGGCGATCCGCATTATGAGGTCGGCGGCTTTCTCGCCCATCCCGAGGCGCACCGCCATTTCCGCCACGGCCGGGGCGATGTCGGCGACCTCTATGCGCCCGGCGCGGGACGGCTGCGCATCGTCGAACAGCATCAGCGCGCGACGCGGCAGGCCGCGAGCGTCAGCAATTTCAACCTCGTCGGCGCGGCGCAGGTCGGCAAGGCGAGCCTCGCGGGGATGCGCCTGCTCCACCGGCTGCGCGGCCGCGTCCCGCTCTGGCCGCTCGACCCAGTGCCCGCGACCGGCCCGCTGCTCGTCGAAATCTACACCAGCCTCGCCGCGCGTGCGGCGGGGATCGCGCCGGGACGCAGCAAGATTCGCGACGGCAAGGCGCTCGATACCGCCCTCGCCGCGCTCGGTTCGCCGCCTGTCGGCGTGACGGGGCCGATGAGCGACCACGCCAGCGACGCGCTGCTCACCGCGGCCTGGCTGCGCGCGATCGCATCGGACGCCGCACCCTGGTCCCCCGCCCCGCTTTCCGACACGCTCGCCGTCACCGAAGGCTGGACCTTCGGCATCATATGACGCCGCCTCCGCCTTTCGCCTTTTCCAACCATCGAGGTGTTTCCATCCCCCGCAAAAATGCTCTAGGGGAACCGGGCGCCGGCTTAGCTCAGTTGGTAGAGCAACCGCCTTGTAAGCGGTAGGTCGTCAGTTCGAGTCTGACAGCCGGCACCATATAATTTTCTGAAAACTGCCGTTTTTTTGGAAGTACGGCTGATTTTCCGGTCACATCGGAGGCATCGACCATCCCAGATTGCCTCCGTTTGCTCCACCCTATCCTGCGACTCCGGGGGCGCAAAACAGGAGGGCCAATTCACGCAAAAATTGGTCGCCCCGGACCATGCTCTCCCTAACACGGATTCGCGCGCTCAGGCCGAGAGACAAAACCGCAGCCGATCGTCCGCCGGCCTCCGATTAAAAGACGCCTTTTGCGCCATCGTAAAAAGGGGTCCCGTTTGCACGCCGATCGACACTCGACAATTTTTGCGAGCGTCGAAATTACATCGACGACCCGGAAATGAGGATGAACACATAGGGCTCGTGCGGTCATTTTAACAGCGCGTTATATAAATGGATTGACTCTCTGGACCAGCCGGACCTAGCCTTGGCAGCGAACAGACGCTGGCGCGCCCCTCGTGCGGCGCGGCAATCCGGGAGCATATGATGACCGATCAGGCGATGAATTTCCGGGACGACCGACATCCGGCCGACTCCTATGAAGACGTGCTCGCGCGCGAAGACCGCCCGATCCCCGACTATATGCGCGAGGGGCGCCAGCTCGGCGACGGCGCGATGACCGTTGCGACCGAACGCTATTGCAGCCCCGACTTTGCCGCAAAGGAAGTTCGCCACGTCTGGCTGAAGACCTGGCAGTTCGCCTGCCGCGAGGAAGACATCCCGAAGCCCGGCGACTTCCACGTCTATGAGGTGGTGGGCAAGTCGTTGATCGTCGTCCGCCAGGACGATGGGTCAATCAAAGCGCTGCACAATGTCTGCCTGCACCGCGGCCGCAAACTGGTGGCGGGCAAGGGATGCCGCAGCGAATTCAAATGCCCCTATCACGCCTTCACCTGGGCCCTCGACGGCGCATACAAGAGCAATCCGATCCCTTGGGATTTCCCGCATATCGAGCCGGCGGAATTCAGCCTTCCCGAAGCGCGCGTCGACACATGGGGCGGCTTCGTCTTCGTCAATTTCGATCGCGATGCGAAGCCGCTGCTCGACGTCATCGAGCCGCTGGCAACCGATTTCGAACGATTCGACTTCGCCAACCGCTATCGCGCGATCTGGGTCCAGAAAAAGTGCCGCTGCAACTGGAAGGCGCTGTCCGAGGCCTTCGCCGAATCGTTCCACAGCATCACCACCCATCCGCAGATCCTGCCCGGAATCGGCGACGCGAACAGCCAGTTCGACTGTCCGAACGACTATGTATCGCGCCAATTCTCGGCCACCGGGGTAGCCAGCCCCTTCATCGCGCCGCTGAGCGAGCAGGAGATTTTCAGCCACCTGACCGGCGCGCGTACGCGCATCGCCGTCGATGGCGGCGCGCAGTTGCCCGAAGGCGCGACGGCGCGCTCCGCGCTGGCGGCGATGGCGCGGGAGACGCTGGCTGCCGAAACGGGCAAGGATTACAGCGATGCCACCGATGGCGAGATGCTCGACTCGATCCTCTACGACGTCTTTCCCAACATGTCCTTCTGGGCGGGCCATGTGTCGAACATCGTCTATCGCTGGCGGCCCAACGGGCTGTCACCTAATGAGGCGATTATGGACATCATGATCCTGAAGCCTGTGCCGGCAAGCGGCGAACGCCCCCGCCCGGCTCCTGCCTTCGAAATCGGACTCGATGAATCGATGACGCTGGCCAACGACATTCTCGGCCCGGGGCTCGCCGCGGTCTTTGAGCAGGACATGCTCAACCTGCCGCAGGTCCAGGCAGGGCTCGAGGCGTCGGAAACGGGGCTGGTCTATCTCGGCCGCTATGCCGAGCAGAAGATCCGCTCGCTCCACCTGATGATCGATCGCTACATCGCCGAGGGCGAAGCCGCAGAGGGATGACCGTACGGGCGCGCGGCCCGAAGCCGCGCGCTCAACCCGCTACGCGTTTGCTTTCACCGACACGCACGAGCAATTCGCCGATCGCATCCTCGACATCGGCCGCCGCAAATTCATTGAGCATGACAGTCAGAATATGCTGCTGCGCGCGCGCGAGGAAGACATTCTGCAGACGCGGATCGAAACGGTCGCGCACCATGTGATAATCGGGCAGGTGCGTCTCGACGATCGTCGGCGCGTCGATCATCCAGTGGAAGGCGTCGACGCTGATCGCGAGGCGATACATGAAGCGGAATTCGTCGAGGCTGATCGGCGGTCCGCCAGCGGCGCGATACTGGTCGACGAACGCCTCCATCAGCGCCTCGCGCTTCGCATCCATCAGGTCGAGTTCGGCCGCGCAGACCATCCCCCAGAAGGCTCGGGCGATGTTCATCTGCCCGGCGCTGCCCCAGTCGAGGAAGCCGACGCCGAGGCGGTTCCGGTCGTCGCGCCAGAACCAGGCATTGTCGATGTTGATGTTCCAGTGGCAGAGCGCGATGAAATCGGACGCGTTGTTGAGATAGCCGTAGATTTTGTCCTGATGCTCGATCACGAGGCGCGTCTCGCGTGCGAAGCGATCGAGAAACGCGTCGGTGGCAAAGTCTTTGGGCAGCAGATGCGGCGCCCGTTTCGCATAGGCGCGCAAGCGCTCGATACGCAGGTCGACATTGGCCTGATCGTGCGGAAAGCGCTCGCCGCCGATCTGCCGCGGTCCCGGAAAGCGGAATTTTTCGGCAATCGTCGACCCCAGCTTGCCCGCACGATGCTCACCCGCCAGCGCGGCATTCGCGCGGCTGACAACAAGATAGCGGTCGAACTGATCGTCGAGTTGAAAGTCCTGGCACTTCTCGAGCGCGGGCTCGACATTGCCCTCGCCATAGCCGATCCGCTCGGTGATCAGGATACCGCACAGCGCCTCGCTGTTGAAATCGGCAAAGAAGGCCGTCGGGATCGGCACCGGCAACCGGGTGCTGATCGACAGCAGATAGAAGCGCACCTCCGCCTGCATCGGCCAGGTAAAAATCTCGCGCTGCGGATGCCCCTCATCGAGCGGAAATTTGACGAACAATTTCCGTGCCAGCCCGTCGCCGCGTTCATATTCGACATCGAGCAACAGCTTGCGCCCCATCCCGCCGCCGACGAACTCGTCGGCGCGCGTGATCGCGGTCACGCGATCATCGGCCGGAAGCGTACCCACGGCATGGAAGGCGCGCGTCAGAAAGTCGGCCCCGACCTTGCGAAAGGATTCGATGGTCGTCGGAAATAACTGTCCGGTCTCCTCGCCTGTTACCAAATCGGGAAGCACGATATTTCCTCCATTCGCGGCGCAATGCCAGATGTCTCCGCCGATCGGGCGCAGATCATCCCCGCCGCGCCCGTGTCGATCAATATTCGATGACGGCAACCACGGCACCGACGGGATAAACCTCGCCGACGACGCCGATGCGCTGGACCTTTCCTGCCACGGGGGCCTCGACATCCTGCGCGGTCTTCTCGCTTTCGAGCGTGTAGAGGATGGCGCCCTCGGCAATGTCCGCGCCATCGTCAACATGCCATTCGACCAGCGTGCCTTCGGCCATGCCGGCACCGAGGCCGGGAATGCAGATTTCGGTTTTCATATTCGCTCCTGATGATGTCATGAAATGCCCGGTGCGGTCGCTCCGGCAGAGGCCTCTGCCGCTTCGGGCGGGGTTGTCGCCGGGCGCAGTGCAGTGCAGCCGTTGCGGATGACTGCAATGTCGCGCTCGACCGCGGTAGCCTTGAAATCGACGATGTCGCCATCGATCCAAAGATCGATGCGCAGCGTTTCGCCAGGAAAAAGCGGCGCCGTGAAGCGCGCGCCATGGCTGAAGATGCGGCTGCCGTCATAGCCCACGACGTGCTGCAAAATGGCGCGGCACGTCATGCCGAAGGTGCAAAGCCCGTGCATGATCGGTCCCGGAAATCCCACCCGCGCCGCCGCGGCCGGGTCGGCATGAAGCGGATTACCGTCGCCGTTCAGCCGATAGAGCAGCGCCTGATCGCGCCGCGTCGGCATCGTCACGCTGATGTCCGGCGCACGGACCGGCTCGCCGGCAATCTGCGCCCGTTCGGCACGCGGCCCACCGAATCCGCCGTCGCCGCGCGCGAATATCGTGTTGACCAGCGCCGCGACGTCGGCGCCGTCGGCGTCGGTCCAGCGCGTTTCGGTCACGACGACGGCGCCGCGCCCTTCCCCCTTGTCCTCGACGCTCAGCGTGCGCGTGCTGGTGAACAGGGTATCCGCCGGACGGAGAGGCCGGTAGACGATGACCTCCTGCTCGCCGTGCACGACCTTCGGAAAGTCGAAGCTGCTCTTCTTCAGCCCCGGACCGGGAACCAGCGGCGGCATGATGCTGCCGCCGAGAACGGTCACCGCGGTCGGGACGAGTTGCAATCCCTGTTCGTATACGAAGGGCAATCCGCCCGCGTCTTCGCCCATGCCGATGCTGAGCGCGTAGAGAATGGCGTCTTTCGTCGTATAGGAAAAGGAGCGTCGTTCGCTCGCTTCGCTCAATATGTCGGGATAGTGGATCGGCACATATTTTCCTCTGAAGAGGGTGCGGGAGTCGGGCAGCCCGCTCCCGACCGAAGGCCGGGATGGCAGGCCCGCCGGACCGCTCCCTTACCCCATCATCCGCTTGATCGCGGTGGTGACCTCGTCCTCGCTGTAGAGAAAGGCCTGCTCCAGCGGCGGGCTGAACGGCACCGGCGCATATTTGGAGCCGATCCGCTGCACCGGCGCCTTCAAATCGCTGAACAGTTCCTCGTGGATGCGTGAGGAGATTTCGGCTCCAGTGCCGAACGACTTGATCGCTTCGTGGACGATCACCGCACGTCCCGTCTTGGCGACCGAGTTGAGCACGGTCTCCTCGTCGAACGGCGCGATCGTGCGCAGGTCGATGACCTCGACATTAATGCCTTCGCCGGCCATTTTCTCAGCCATTTCGTCCATCAGCCGCACCGGGCGGCCATAGGTGATGACCGAGACGTCGGAGCCTTCGCGGCGGACGCGCGCCTTGCCGAGCGGAACCTTGAAACCGGGCTCGGGTGCTTCGCCCTGCTGCGAGTACATCATGATGTCCTCGATGAACAAGGTCGGGTCGTCATCCTCGATGGCGGAGAGCAACAGCCCCTTGGCCTCGGCCGGATTGGACGCCGACACCACTTTCATGCCCGGAACATGCGCGAACCAGGCTTCGAGCATGTCGCTGTGCTGGCCGCCGAAGCCGACCCCGGCGCCGGTGGTGCAGCGCACCGTCAGCGGAACCCAGGTCTTGCCGCCCGACATGAAGCGCAGCTTCGCGGCATGGTTGACCAGCTGGTCCATGCACACGGTCAGGAAGTTCATGAACATGATTTCGGCGACTGGGCGATAGCCGGCGATCGCTGCGCCGACCGCAGCGCCCATGATCGCCTGTTCGGCGATCGGCGTCGTGCGGACGCGGCCGGTGCCATATTTGGTCGACAGCCCCTTGGTCGCCTTGAAAACGCCGCCGCCCTGCGCGTCGGCGATATCCTCGCCCATGATCATGACTTTGGGATCAGCGCCCATCGCCTCGTCGAGCGCCTGGTTGATCGCCTGCGCGAAGCTGATCTTGTCGGTGGTGCTCACGCGCGGATCTCCTCTTTCAGCACGTCGATCCTCAGTTCCTCGAGGCCCGGATATTCACTGGACAGCGCGTGCTCGACCGCCGCGTCGAGCTCGGCGTCGATCGCCGCCTCGATCGCCGCGATCTCGTCCTCGCCCACCCCGCGATCGAGCAGCAGCGTGCGGAAGGCCGGGATCGGGTCGTTGGCCTTCGCTTCTTCCTGAAGCTCCTTTGGAACGTATGAAAAATCGGCGCCGAAGGTGTGGCCGAGCATACGATAGGTCATCGCCTCGATCAGCGTCGGCCCCTCGCCGGCGCGGGCGCGATCGACCGCGGCCTTGGCCGCATTATACATTTCGATGGGGTTGTTCCCGTCGACCCGCACCGCCTCCATGCTGTATCCCGGCGCGCGATCGACAATCTGTTTCGCCGACGTGCTGGCGGCATAGGCGGTATGTTCGCCATACCGGTTGTTCTGGCACAGGAAGATCACCGGCAGCTTCCAGAGCGAGGCGAGATTCAGCGCCTCGTGGAATGCGCCGATGTTGGTCGCGCCGTCGCCGAAGCAGACCACCGTCACGCGGCCGTCGCCCGACTCCTGCGACGCGAGCGCCAGCCCGTTCGCGATCGGCAGGCCGGCACCGACGATGCCCGTCGTGACCATCACGCCGGTATCGGGGTCGGTAATGTGCATCGGGCCGCCCTTGCCCTTGCAGGTGCCGGTCACCTTGCCGGTGAATTCGGCCCACAGATCCTTGAGTGGAATGCCCTTCGCAACCTGGTCGTGCACGCCGCGATAGGTGGTCACCAGATAATCGTCGATGTTGAGCGCGCTCATCATCGACGCCGAGAGCACTTCCTGACCACGCACCGGATAATAGACGAGCCGCAATTTGCCGCTCATCAGCATCTGCCGAAAGCGTTCGTCCGTCTTGTAGACCCGCATCGACCGGCGGAAAATCTCGATCAAGGTCGCGCCGTCGATATCATTGGCCTGGTCCAGTTGCTGGGCCATCCGCTCATCCTCCCTCATTTTTCGGGTTTTCGCGCACAGCGTGAAGACCCGGAATCACCATTCCGATAATCTATCATGCGTTATAGAAATCACCAAAGCAAGAGACCTTGGGGCGCAGGCTTCCCATCGTCATCCGATGGTCCTGTCTGACGGCCAGTACGGCGCGCGCAGCTGGCGCTTGTTCACCTTGCCCGCCGGATTGCGTCCGACGTCGTTCACGAAATCGATCGATCGCGGACATTTATAGGCCGCGAGTTGGCCACGCAGCCAGCCGAGCAGCGCCTCGGCTTCGGGGAGCGCCGCGGGATCGCGCGGAATGACGAGCGCCTTCGCTTCTTCGCCGAGGTCGGCGTTGGGGACGCCGATCACCACCGCGTCGACGATGTCGGGATGCGCGACGAGCAGATGCTCAATCTCGGCGGGGTAAATATTCACTCCGCCGCTGACGATCATGTCCGACACGCGGTCGGTGATGTAGAGGAAACCCTCCTCGTCATAATAACCGACGTCGCCGAGCGTGAAGACCCCAGGCTCGCGGTGCGCAGCGCGCGTCTTTTCGGGATCGCCGCGATAGACGATCCCCCGCCCTCGCGTGTCGCGAAAGAAAATCTGCCCCGGCTCGCCCGGACCGAGCCGTTCGCCCGCCTCGCTATAGATTTCGAGCTCGAAGGGCGCGATCGTCTTGCCCACCGAGCCCGGATGCGCCAGCCACTCGTCCGAATAGATGAGGTTGGTCGTCCCGCTTTCGGTGCCGCCATAGGCTTCGATGAGCACGGGACCGAACCAGTCGATCATCGCGCGCTTGACGTCGGGCGGACAAGCGGCGCCGGTATGAGTCACCACCTTGAGCGAGCCGACGTCGAAACGCGCGCGCACCGCCTCGGGCAGCGACAGCAATCGCTTGAAATGGGTGGGCACCATCAGCGTCGTGACGATATGATGCCGCTCGATCAGTTCGAGCGCCCGCTCGGCATCGAATCTGGTCATCACGACCAGCGGGTTGCCCGCGCCAAGGATGCGGACCGAGGTCAGCGAGGCATTGAAATAGAGCGGACCGAGACACAGGTGCGTCCCTTCGGGCCGTTCGGCGGTCCACTCGCGCAGCAGAGTGAAGAATTGGGCAATCGTGTCCGCCCGTGGCAGCGTCGTGTCGACCGCGTCAATCGCCTTGGGAAATCCCGTCGTCCCCGAGGTGAACTGCAGATAGCGTCGCGGCGCCATATCGTCGGGCGGCGGCGCGTCGGACTGGCTGGCTAGCCAATCCTCCCACGCGGTCACCCCTCCTTCGGCCCCACACCGCCAACCAATCACCTCGACGCCGCCGACAGCGCGCGCCACCTCGCCTCCGACCTTTGCCGTCTCGGGGCCGACAAACAGGATTTCAGCTTCGGATTCCCTGAGGATATAGGCGAGTTCATCGGCCTTGAGGTTCGGGTTGACCGGCACAGCCGAAACACCGGCGTGCAGACACGCAAGATAGGCGACGACCGCCTCGCTCGAATTCGCCGCAAACACTGCGACACGGCGCTCGCCCCCCATCGGTCGCGCGACCAGGCCGTTGGCCGCCCGATTCAGCATCGCATCGAGCTCAAGCCAGCTCAGCGAAATCCGTTCGTCGGCCAGCGCCAGCCCGTCTCCGGCGATTGCAGCCATGCGATGCGACGCGAGCGCCATAGTCTCTCCTCTCCTTCGCGGTTCGCCGATACGGCCGCCCGCCTGCCCGGTTTCGCCGAACCGGGAATCATCTCGCGCGATGCTATAATCATCATCGCACCACGTGAATAGTATTATATGTTATAAAATTATTACGGCGATGCGGATCGATCAGGGCAAGGCATAGCCGCCATCGACCAGCAACTCGGCGCCGGTCGCAAAGCCGGCCTCGTCGCTCGCGAAAAACAGCACCGCGTTTGCAATTTCCGCGGGCAGGCCCAGCCGCCCCATCGGATGCCGCGCGATCGCCGCGGCGCGCATCGCATCGGCGTCGGGGGCCTGCCGGATCAACTCGGCGACGAGCGGCGTTTCGACATAGCCGGGGTGAACCGAATTGACGCGAACGCCAAGCGATGCCCATTCAAGCGCCGCCACCTTGGTCAGCTGCGCGACGCCTGCCTTGGACGCGCAATAGGCGGCGCCGCGGATCACCGCCGCCTTGCTGGCGACCGAACTGATATTGACGATGGCACCGCCGCCATTGGCGACGATCGCCGCACCGCCATAACGAAGCCCGAGGAATACGCCATCGAGATTGATCGCAAGCGTGCGCCGCCAATTGGTGAAATCATGCTGCAAAAGCTCTTGCCCGCCGGTCGCGACGCCCGCGCAATTGACCAGAATATCGAGCCCGCCAAAGCCGCCGAGCGTGTCGTGGACGACGCGCTGCCACTCCGCCTCGCTGGTGACGTCGAGCCGCTCGAACGCCGTCGAGGTCCCGCCCGCGCACAACTCCGCTGCCAGCGCTTCACCTGCCTCGATATTGATGTCGGCGATGACGACGCGCGCGCCTTCCTCGCTCAACCGTTCAGCGATCGCCGCCCCGATACCCGAAGCCGCGCCGGTGACGAGCGCAACCTTGCCCGCGACCCTTCCGTTGGTGTCCATATCTCTACTCCCTCGACGACGCACCCTCTTCCTCGCTCGCGCACTCGGTGGAGCGCACCAGCCGGGGGCGCGTACGATTTTCGCCGGACCACAAGTGCCGGATCGAGAAATAGTAGCGCGCGCTATACTATTATGCCAGAGGCTTGTTAGCCATCCAGCGACCAGACGATCGCGCGTTTCAGGTCTTGCTCACTGCCTTTTTCGCGGGCGACCGGCGGGCATTCGTCGCGGTTTTCGCGGCGCCTCGCTTCCTGGCTTTAGCCCCTGCCGCGTCGCCGCTCGCCGCCTTGTCGGCCGATGTCCCGGCCTGCCCCTGCTGCTTCGCCTTGTGCGTCTGCAGGAAGGCCGCGCGCAATTCGCCGGGCTCGACCTCGGCCATCTTGCGGAAGGTCATCCAGCTCGACCGGCTGTTCCGGAGGTCACCCAGCCATTGCTCGGCATCGGCCTTGTGCTTGCCGCGCGTCGACGCCGCGACGATCATCAGAAAACCCTCGCAGACCCGCTCAACGAGCAGTTGGTCCTCGATGTCGCCGATGCACCAGTCGGTCAGCGTCGCATAAGTATTGGTCGTCAGATAGGCGGTGATATGTTCGGGAGTAACCTTGGTTTGCAGTCCCTTTTCCTCGCTCAGCATCTCGACGAAGGGCTTGTAGGCATTGGTTGACATCAGCCGCACCGCGTTGCGCAGCTCGCGGTCCGACTGGGCCGAATTATAGACCGACATGATCGCAGTCGTGTAGGACCGAAGCTGCGTATTGCGCGAATGGACCTTGATCATCCGTTCGATCTGTCCTTCGAGAGTCTCGCGCGGAAATTTATAATAGACGGAATTATTGAATTCCTGGGTATATTGCGTGACGGCCAGCGTGATCACATGATCCTTGCTGCCAAAGGCATTATACAGTGTCTTCTGCGCAATACCGGCACGCGCGCACAACTCGCGAACGCTCAGTTCCGCAACCCCCGACTGGGCGATCATCTTGCGCGCGACGCGCAAGATACGCTCGCGCCGCTCCATGATGCTGTCGCTCTTATATTTTGTCGGGCGTCCGGCAACGGATTCTTCCATGATCACTCTCCTGCCGGGACCGCCCCGCTGACCTGCGCATCGTGCAGCCGATAGTCTGTTGCTGCTAACCGCCCGCAACATCTCGCACGGTTCGCCGCTTCGTTTCAACAATGTTTCGCACGCGCCGCCTTGCCATGCCGCACAACATTATATAGCGCATGATAATATTTAGACCTGCCGGAGAACATGATGCTGGACCACAAGCCCTGGAGCCAATCGATCGCTCCCGATCCGCTGCTGCTCGAAGAGGTCGGGAAGCAGGGCATTGCCGACAACAGCTACATCGTCCAGCCGCTCGACGTCATCCGGCGGACCATGGCACGGCGCATGACCGAATCCTTCGGCGAAGTGCCGCATTTCTCATTGAAGTCGAAGATCGAGGTCGATCGGCTGCAGGCCGTGCGCGCGGCGATCAATGCCGGTCGCACCGACGGCCGGATTTCGTTCAACGACCTGATCATCAAGGCGGCGGCGATCGCCATCGCCCGCTATCCCGCGATCAACGCGAGCTATCACCCGAAGGGCATATTGCTCCACGCGCACGCCGATATCGCGGTCGCGGTCGCGATCGAAGGCGGGCTGATCACCCCGATCATCCGGGCGGCGGAGGAAAAATCGGTCGCCGACATCTCGGCGGAAATGAAGGACATGGCCGCACGCGCCCGCCGCAAGCGCCTCCTGCCCGAAGAATATTCGGGCGGCACGATGACCATTTCCAACCTCGGCATGTTCGGGGTGACCGAATTCACCTCGATCATCAATCCGCCGCAGGCATGTATCCTGTCGGTCGGCACCGCATTCGAGGAATATCGCGTCGTCGATGGCGCCCCCTATGTCGCAACGATGATTACGCCCACACTTACCTGCGATCACCGCGTCGTCGATGGCGCCACCGGCGCGCGGTGGCTTCAGCAACTGCGCGAGGTGATCGAAGCGCCTGAGGAATGGGCGACCACTTAACCGCGCGCCTCCAGATACCGCAGCAGCGCGTCGCGCATCAACGCATAGGGATCGGTCAGGACATCTTGCGGCCGACCGACGAACGCGTCGCGCAGATATTGGGAATGCAGATCGGGGAACACCGCCGTTTCACCACCCGCCCAGCCGTCGAGGATGTTCGCCGCAATCTCCTGCGGCGAAGTCTTGGCGAAGTCCGAACTGCGCATCATGTCGGTATCCATCAGTCCCGGATAAGCGAGGGTGACCGCGACATTGGGCATCGCCCCGCGCACCGCATGACCCAGCATCGTGCCCGCCGCCTTGCTCGCGCTATACAGTTCGGCGCCGTGCGCGGGAACGAGCGCCGCGAGCGAAAGCACAGAGATAAAGCCGCCGCCGCGAGCATCGAGATCGGGGCCAAAAGCATAGATCAGCCGGAGCGGCCCGAAGAAATTGGTCTCCATCGTCGCACGCGCGCCCTCCAGCGTCGTCTCGAGCAGCGGCACCATATGCGTCACGCCCGCATTGCTGACGACAATGTCGACGTCGGCGACGTCCGATGCGGCCGCGACATGCGCGTCGTTGGTCACATCGAGCGCGACGGCAACCGCGCGTCCGCCGAAACGATCGAGCGCCGATCCGAAGTTCGCGATATCGCGCGCGCCACAATAAATCTTGGCCGCGCCCCGCGCAAAGGCAGCTTCGACAAGCGCCGCCCCCAGCCCGCGGTTCGCGCCCGTGATCAACAATGTCTTACCTTCGAAAGTCCGATTGTCGTCCATCTGGCACCTCATGATCTTCAGGAGAATGGAACCCGTCGCCGAACGGCGCGAGCGCGGCCCAGGCCAGCCGCTCGGCAAGCGCCCTGCCCTCGGCGCCGCGTTCGCGGTCGTGCCATCCGGGGACGGCGGCGGCGGGCACCTGATAGGTAAGGCAGGTTCCGACGGCATCGTCGACCTTGTGCGTGTCCAATATGATCGTCGCCAGGTGATTGACCCCCGCGTCGGCCCAGGCCCGGTCGGCAGGGACATCGCGATAGGCCGAACGGTTGAGGAAGGTGGCGCAGAAATTGCGCCAACTCTCGCCGGTCGCGGTATGGACGAGCAGCCAGCCGTCGCGCGCCCGCCAGAGCGACAAGGGCGGGCAGAGAGGCGCGCCTTCCGCCGCATGTTCCGCTCGATCGGGATCACTCGGCACCGGCGGCAAAGGAGTAGTAGCAGCCCCTGAAACAAGCGTGAGCAGGACGCCGGCAGCATCGCTCGGCATTCCGTCTCCCTGTAGATCGACACGCCAGTCGAACGCTCCGCCGTTCAGCGCGACGGCACCGCTCGGCAAGCGTGGAACCTCAATTTCGGGCCAGAATTTCAACATGGCCCGCAGCGGTGCGCCGCCCGAAACATCGATCGCCAAGGCCGTCGTCCCACCCTAGCCTTGCGGCGCCAGCGCGCGCGACCAGGCGCCCGCAAAATCGCCCGATAGCACATCGTCCAAAGCAGCGTGCCCCGGCACAAGCGTCGCCAGCACTTCATCGAGCTTTTTCTCGAGCGCGTCGGGCGCGGGCTCCGCAGCATCGGGCGCGGCGCAAAGCACCAGCTCGACCTCGGTCGTCTGCTCGTCCTGCGGCCACGCAGCCATCATGCACAACTCGCCCGCCGTTTCGGCGAAGCAAATGTTCGGAAAATGCGACGGGGCGTCCGCAGCGAGAGCCCCCAGATGCGCCATCACGCGCTTCCAGTTCGCATCGACCACCCGGGTCCGGCGCCCGGCAAACCGATATTGCGTGTGCGCTTCGAGCCATGGATGCAAGGCGCCGAGCGCGTTGACGAGGTCGGGCGCCTCGCCACTCTGATCGATCCACAACCAGCCGCCCAGTTCGGCGAGACGCAGCGGCACCAGCGAATGCGCGCAGCGGTCGATATTACCGAAATCGCGCTCGTCGGGGATCGCCATCAACTTGCCGAAAGTGTCATAGGTCCAGCTGTGGTACTGGCAGCGAAAGGCACGGGCGCGCCCGGTCGGAGTTCGCACCACCGGCGCACCGCGATGGCGGCAGCTGTTGTAATAGCCCCTGATCTGCTGGTCGACCGATCGGATCATGACCGTCGGGATGCGCGTGCGTTCCCAAGTGAAATAGCCGCCAACCTCGGCCAGTTCCTCGGCCCGGCCGACGGGCATCCAGAATCGGGCGAAAATCTGCTTGAGTTCGTGCTCGTAGAGTTCGGCGTCACCTTGGAAATTCTTGGAAAGGACCGCATTCTCCGGCGGCTTGGCAGGCAGCGTCAGCGACAATGATCCTCTCCCGAACGATAGCGATGGCTTTTCTTCTCGCTCTAGCCGTATCGCATTCCCCGAACAAACTCTAGCACGCATTCCCCTTTTCGTATAGTGATCGGGAAAATATGCCGCCGAAAGCGATTTCGGCAGCACGAAAGGCCGGAAAAGCAGGGCGAGGAGCGGGAACGATGGATCAGGCACTCATGGACCGGATCAAGGGCAAGATTCTGGCGGAATTCGACCGCGAAGGATTGCCCGAAGGCTTCCCGGAGCTCCCCGTAATTCCAGCGGGGCGCTATACCGAACAGCTATTTTTCGACCTCGAACAGGAGTATATGTGGGCGCGAACCTGGCTCTACGCGGGCCGCGCCGAGCAACTGCCGCGCCCGGCGAGCTATCAGGTCTGGGATTATAGCGGGCGATCGATCATCCTCGTCCGCGACGCACAGGGACAGATCCGCGCCTTTCTCAACCAAAGCCCCAACGACGCACCGCTGGTGCCGCTGGCCGACTTGAGCGCGCATCAGCATGAAATGCCCTTCGACGCGCCGGGGCGGATGTTCATGCAGGTCGAATTTCCCGACTTCGACCTTCCCGGTGGCGTCCTGCAATGCCAGCGCAAGGGCTGGACCTACGACCTCGACGGACGGCTCGTCGCGGTTCCCGCCGGGCAGACGCTGGAAAACGTTCCGCACGCGCATCGCCAGTTGACCGAATATCGCTGCGACGTCTGGGAAGGCTTTATCTTCGTCAATCGCGATCCGGACGCGATTCCGCTGCTCGAGTGGCTGGGTCCGGTGGTGCCGCAGATGGCGCAATATGAATGTGCGAAGCTGCGGATGTTCTCGCGCGCCACCGTCCTGCTGAGGACCAACTGGAAGGTCGCGACCGAAGCGTTTCAGGAGGTCTATCACTTCAAGCACATCCACCATCACGACGGCGTCGTCTCGCTCGACCAACGTGGCGTGACCCATGCGATGTTCCCGCACGGCCATTCGCGGATGGTGACGCCCTTCGCCAAGCGGCAGCAGGAAATGATGGGCATGACGGGCCCGACCGACTGGGATGCCGCCACCGACAGCGCGCGCGAATCGCTGATCGGCAACGGCACGCCGCTGATCAAGACGGTGCAGCCGATCGTGAACGGCGCCGTATTGACTTACAGCCTCTTCCCTAATCTCACGACCCCAACCTCCGCTCGCGGCCTCCCGATCCTCGCAGCCTGGCCGGTCGACCCCGCCCACACTTTCTTCGAATGGACCTCTTTCGTGCCCGACTGGGGCGAGGACACGCCCGCGATCGAACAGATGCGGCAGGCGACGCTGCAGACCCCGATGACGATCATGGAAGAGGATGTACGCAATATGGAACCGATGTTCAGGTCGCTGTCCTCCCCCGGACTGCCCGGACTGCGCATCGGCTATAACGAGCGTCGCCTCTATAATTCGGCCGAGATGCTCGACCGCATCATCGGCATCGAACGTATCCCCGAACGCTTGCGCGTCCGCCAGCTTCTCGACGGCTTCGTGGAGCAGGACTGATGACTCTCGGGCGCATGGCCGTGCTGCAACCGTTCGGATTTCTGGCAATCGAGGAGGTGGAGTTTCCGGCGCCGGCCGCACATCAGGTTGCGGTGGAGATGTTTGCCGCCGCAATCGCGCCCGCCGACGTCGCGCTGCTGGCCCGATCCGACGAGCCCGACTGGCAGCCGCTGGTGCCGGGCCTCGAAGGCGTCGGCATCGTCGCCGCAATCGGCAACGCGGTGACGCGGGTGAAGGTCGGGGATCAGGTCGTCATCGCGGCGACATCCGATAGCGACGTGGCAGAGGCCGATCGCCCGGTTTCCACCTGGACGACCAATGCGCTCGTCGATGACCGCCATGTCGCGCCTTTTCCGCGCGACATCGTCACCGACCGCGACAGTCTGGGGCTGGTCGGCGGGACGGCACTCACCGCCACCGCGCTCGCGAAGCGGTTCGTCGAATCCAATGCCGACGAGCCGGTCCTCGTCGCCGGCGGTGGCGGACTGGCGCTGGCGGCGATCGCCGCTCTGCGCGCCGCGGGCGCTGCCAACGTCATCGCGGTCGCGCCCGACCATTGCCATGCCGCCGCAGCGGCGGCAGGCGCGAGCACGTGCCTGGCCATCGGCGCCGACCTTGCCGCTGCCGGTGCGCGACGCGGCCTCGACTGCCGCGACGACCGATCGCCAAGCCGCGGCGCGCTCGATCCCGCAGTCGCCTGGACCGACGCAGGGGCTCCGGACAAGTCGCTCGATCGCGACCGCGCAATCGCATTGCTGACCGACTGGATCTCCGCCGGGCGCTTCGACCCCGGGGTGATGATCGGCAAACGCTATACAATCGAACAGATCAACGAGGCGGTGATGGAAATGGAAAGCGGTCGCATCGCGGGTGCGGGGCTCGTCGTCATGGAACCGCTGAAATAGGCGTGTCCGGAGCGCGTGCGTTTCCGCTTGCCTCGACAGGCGAAATGATATTAGCACGCGATATAGAAATGGCCGACCGGGAAGCCCGGCGCCGCTCCTGACGGGCCGGCCCCCTTCCGGAAAACAGCGGCGCGTTCGGGAGAGAGACATGGATATTCGGGGAAAGCGCGCATTAGTCACGGGAGCGGGCGGCGGCATCGGGCGCGCCTGCGCGCTCATGCTCGCGCGCCATAGCGCCAGCACGATCGTCCTCGCCGACATCGACGAAAAGGGTCTTGCGGCCGTCGCCGCCGAAGTTGGCAATCTTGGCGCCGAAGCGCTGACCGAGACCGTCGACCTGTCCGACTCCGCCGCCGCGATCGCGATGTACGCACGCGCCGAGGAGCGGTCGGGCGGCCTCGACATCATCCACAATAATGCCGGCATCATGGGCGGCCCACCCGATTTCCCTGACGACAATATCAACCGCATGATCGCGGCGATGCAAATCAACCTGATCGCGATGATGATCGGGACCAAAATGGGTGTCGGCTTCCTGCGCGCGCGCGCCGTGCCGGGGGTCATCATCAACACTGCCTCGACCGCAGCGCTCGGCCCGCTTCCCAAGGATCCCGCCTATGCGGCGTCCAAGCGGGGCATCCTCGCCTACTCGGAATCGTGCAAGCCGCTGCACGCCGAGTTCGGGATTCGCGTGATCCCGCTCTGTCCGGCAGTCACCGACACCGCGATCGTCGCCAAGGATGCCGACTGGCTCCAGCCGATCCTCGAATCGATCCGCCTGCTGCGGCCGGAGGAAATCGCCGAGGAAGTCCGGCGGATCATCGAGGACGACAGCCTGTCGGGCGAGGCGATCGTGGTCCACAACGAACCGTTGGCGCCATGAAGGGCCTGCGGGCGCGGGCGGGCAAGGCCTGACCGCGAGCGGCCGGCGACAAGGAAGAAGCAGAAACAACGGATCGGATCATGGCCAGAATTACCTATATCGAACCCGACGGCTCCGAGCGCATCGTCGACGTCAAAGTCGGACTTTCGCTCATGGAAGGCGCGATCAACAATGGCGTCAACGGCATCGAGGCCGATTGCGGCGGCGTGTGCGCCTGCGCCACCTGCCATATCTATGTCGATGCCGCCTGGATCGAGGCGGCGGGGCCGCGGACCGACATAGAGGACGCGATGCTCGACCTCGCGAACGAGGTCCGCGACAACAGCCGCCTCTCGTGCCAGGTCAAGGTGACCGACGGCATGGATGGCCTGATCCTGTCGATCCCCGAGGAACAGCGTTAGCCGGACGCAAGAAAGCGCGACCCACCCGACGTGCTCTCGAAACCTCTGGCCGTGCGGCTTCGCATGGGGAGTTCGCACAAGAAATACATATCGTTATAATTTCTTGATAATCCCTGTTTTCTCAGACTTATCGAGATTTTCCAAGAGATTCCTCTCTTGACAATCGCGCAAACGATCTATTTGTATAACGCGTCCTCCATTTAGGAGGCAGTGCACGCAAGATGCATTCGGAGAGGGAGGATGAATTCATGACGATTCCGTCAAACTTGCCTGGCACCATCGATACGGTGTCGAAGCGGATGCGCGATACGGCGGCCTCCCGTTCCAGGGGTTCGGGTTTTACCAAAGGATTTTGGGGTGTCTCGCTGCTCGCGATTACGACGCTCTGCCCCATGACCGCACAGGCGCAGGACAGCGACCCGCAGCCTGCCCCCGCCCAGCGCAGCACCGCGGGCGACGACGATATCATCGTCACCGCACGCCGGACCCAGGAACGCCTGCTCGACGTCCCCGTCGCCGCCGCCGCATTGTCGAGCGAAGCACTGCAACGCTATGCGACCAGCGATCTGTCCGAAATTGCCAATCAGGTCGTGGGCGTCCAGCTCGTCCGCACCCCCTCATCGTCGAGCGGCGGTAGCTTCTCCATTCGCGGGGTCGGCAATCTCGCCAACGACCTTGGCAACGAACAGCCGGTGGCGATGAACTTCGACGGCGTTCAGCTGACCCGCGGCCGCGTCGTCACCATGGCGCAGTTCGACCTCGAGCGCATCGAAGTGCTCAAGGGGCCGCAAGCGCTGTTCTTCGGCCGCAACAGCCCCGCGGGTGTCGTCTCGATCCTCAGCAAGGCCCCCGAACTGGGCGGCGTCATCGAAGGCTATGCGACCGCGCAATATCAGTTCAAGACCAACACGCCGACGATCGAGGGCGCGATCACGCTGCCGGTCGCCGACAATTTCGCGGTGCGCGTCGCGGGACGCGTCAGCAGGATGCAGGACGGTTATCTCCGTTATGTCTCCGAACCCATGGCCGATCCCTTTCCGGCTGAGGCCGGTATGATCCTGCCCGGTTCGGGCTATGAATGGGGTCCGGGAACGAAATCGAACGCCGTGCGCGCAACCGCGCTCTGGAAGGCGTCCGACAATCTGACGGTCACGCTGCGCTCGCTCTATTCGACCGAACGCAACAATGGCGGTTCGGGGACGCGCGAGATCGTCGCGTGCGGCGGCACGCGGCCTACCGCCTATGGCATTCCCGACCCGTTCGGCGACTGCGTCGCCAACAATGTGTCGTCGAACGGAATGCCGCCGCTGGAGGTGACCCGCAACCTATACAACGGTCCCGAGGACGGAAAGCCTTTCAGCAAGACGCGCGTTTCGCTGTCATCGCTGACGCTTGACCTCGCGGTCGGCGCCATCGACCTCACCTCGGTGACTGGCTATTATGACTACAAGAACAGCGCGTTCGATAATTTCGACTACACCAGCTTCGGGCAGGCAACGAATACGCAGCGCGACAAGGGGTGGCAGTTCTCGCAGGAGTTCCGCGCGGTCTCCAACTACGACGGACCGCTGAACTTCTCGGCCGGCCTTTTCTATCAGAATGAGCGGCGCGAATATGTCGCCGGCACGAAGATCGCGGCCCTGGGTCCGTTCACCGGCCCTGGGGAGTTCAACGGAATCTACGACACGCTGATCTCGACCGGACAAAGCCGCGGCAAAACCTATTCGGCCTTCGCGCAGCTGCGCTGGTCGATCCTCGACAATCTGGAATTGGCGGGCGGCGCGCGCTGGACGCGCGAGGAAAAGTCGACGAACATCGGCAACATCTTCAACCGCCTGCCCAATTTCTCGCCGGCCGGCTTCCGTTACAAGCCCGAGTTCGAGGGCGAGAATGTGTCGCCCGAAGCGACGCTGACGTGGAAGGTGACGCCCAACGTCACCATCTATGGTGCCTACAAGACCGGCTATCTGTCAGGCGGTGCGTCGAACCCGTCGACCGTGGCCAATTATTCGACGCTTCCCGACCCGTCGCGCCCCTTCCTGTTCGACGAGGAAACCGTCGAGGGCGGCGAAGTCGGGATCAAGGCGTCATTGCTGGGTGGGCGCCTCACCGGCGACCTCACGGCCTATCGATATGATTATGACGGCCTACAGGTTCAGACCTTCGATGCAACGACCACCTCTTTCTTCACCCAAAACGCCGGTGGCGCCCGCAACCAGGGGATCGAGGGACAACTCCGTTTCAAGGCAACGCCGGACCTGACCTTGCGCCTCGCGGCCTCCTACGCCGACCTCAAATTCACCGACTTCGACGGCGCGCAATGCTATGCGGGGCAAACGGTACTTCCAGCCCCGACCGCCGGAACGGCGAAGACGCCCGGCGCGTGCTATTCGACCGGCGTCGGCACCGGGAAGGCCCGGTACATGTCGGGCCTTCGTTATGGCCCAGCACCGTTCCAGGCGATCATCGGCGCCAGCTACGAGACCCCGATCAGCAACGACTGGGGGATAGGCTTCACGATCGACGGCTATATCTACAACAAGACGCCGGCATGGCAGATTCCTTATTCGCCGGGCCAGGAATCGCATGAGATCGTGAATGCGTCGCTCCGGTTGAGCCGACTCGACGACAGCTGGCAGTTCGCGCTGATCGCCACCAACTTGTTCGACAGCAACTGGCACCCGCCGGCAACGACGGACAAGCCGCTCGGGAACGCAGGCGACATCGTGGCGGATTCGCCGGTTCCGCGGCTCGTCACCCTGCAGGCGACCTTCCGCTTCTGACAACGAACCCCCGGGCAAATCTCTAGGGCAAACTCGGCGCCTCCTTCGGGAGGCGCCTTTTTCTTTGTGCAATTGAACCTAGAGAAGCATCCGGACAACGCGCGGCAGCGCGGCGCGCACCGCTCGCGCCGCGCAAGAAAGACATGAAACTGGCGGTATTACGGGGTAAGCGACGACGACACGGCCTGCGCCGGCACGCCCTTCTTCAGGATCAGCCGGGTTTCGCCCGTCGCTCCGTTGGCGAGCAGGTCAAGAACTTCAAGCGCCACATCCTGAGGCGTCAGGCTATCCGGCGTGTGCAGTTCGGGCGGGAACAGGTCGCTCGTGAAACCGCCGGGGCAGATCGCGTTGATGCGTATGGGACCGGACGGATGAGCCGCCCCCAGGCTGCGCACGAGCCCGACCAGCGCATGTTTCGTCAGCGAATAGATGGGATCGAAGGGGATTGGCGTCATACCGCCCATCGAACTGGTGATCGTGACGGCACCGCCGCCGCGCCGCGCCATGCGGGGAAGCAGCGCCTGCAGTCCGAACACGACCCCGTCAATATTGACCCGGCGTAGCGCTTCGTATCGGCCGAGCGCAAAATCCTCGATCGGCGGCACCGATAGCGCGACATCGAGCGGACGGGTCATGATCCCGGCGTTCAAATGGGCAAAGCCGATCGGTCCCAGCTCTGCCGTCACTGCCTCGACCGCCGCCGCCCATTCGTTCGCGGACCCGACATCGACGCGCCAAAAACGCCCGCCCGTATCCCGCGCCACGGCAAGGCCCGCGGCTTCGTTGACATCGAATATCGCAACCCGCGCACCTGCCCGTGCCGCAAGGGCAGCCGTGGCTGCGCCCAGCCCGGTCGCGCCGCCCGAGACCAGCAGCACCTGCCCATCGAAAGCTGCCATTTGCCTCCCTTTCGCCGGTCATCATATCAGGCGGCGGCGATCAGCCCCAACCGCTGCGCCAGCCCGCGCGCGGCGGCATCGGGGAAAAGTTCGTCAATCCCGCCGCTGATCAGCGCCTCCAGCACCGCCTTGGTCAGCACGCTCGGCGGATTGAGCAGCGCCTTGTCGGTGGTTTCGAGATGCATCTCGGTGTCATAGCCGCCGGCATAGACCGCCATCACCGCGACTCCCGCTTCGGCGAGGTCGACGCGCAAACCCTGCGTCATCGAACGCGCCGCCGCCTTCGATGCATTATAGGTGCCGACAAGCGGCATATAGGCCAGCGCAGCGATCGACAGGATGTTGACGATCGTACCCTTCGACCGGGTCAGCGCCGGCGCGAACGCGCGCGCCATCGCCAGCGGGCCGAAATAGTTGACCTCCATCTCGTGCCGCGCCTGGTCAAGATCGGGGGCATTCAGGAAGCTGGCATAATGGAGAACGCCCGCATTGTTCACCAGCACCGTAACGTCGCTGGCCTCGCGGGCCGCCTGCTCCACTTGCTCCGGCCGCGTCGTATCGACGACAAGAGGGTGGACGCGCGGGTCGATCGCCGCCGCCGCTGCCGCGGCATCTTCGTTCCGCACGCCGGCGTAGATTTTGGGGACCCCGGCTTCCAGGAACGCATCGACGAAGGCCCTGCCGATTCCGCGCGACGAACCTGTAACCAACGGCCGGCATTGATCGAATTTCATGCGCCTCTCCCGACAGGCTTGACCGTCGCGCGTTGTGAGGGGGTTACCCTCCCTCCCTCCCTGCCCGTCCGGCTCGCTCGTTTGCGATGCCTTCAACAAAAATAGCGTATGATATATTTTTTTCTTGCGCGCAAGCCGTTGACCCGCGCAAAATCGGCGCCGTAGTGACCCCGCCCGGATCGCCCATTCCCATCCGTTTCGACTAAACGGCCGTTTTTCTCGCATTTCTTTATATTTCCTGTCTGCCACGCAGATCATGGAAGCGCGATCCGTTGGCTTGACAAGAATAAAGCGCGTGATATTTTTTAGATTGCAAAGACGCCATGAGCGAAGGCGAAGACCTTCGACAACGGGAGAGCGAACATAATGAACGAGGCGAAAACCTGTCCGGTCGACGGCGTCGTCGAAGTCGACATGAATTCGGAGGCATTCGCCGAGAATTTCAAGGACATCTACACCCGGATGCACGCGAGCGGATGCCCCTATGCGCACTCGTCGGCCGGCGATTTCTATGCGATCGGCAAGCATCAGGATATCGTCAAGGCCTGCACCAACACCAAGCTGTGGAGCAGCAAGCTGGGTCCCGCGCTGCAATATCAGTCGCCCGAGACTCCCGGGGTTCTCGTCAGCGTCGATCCGCCCGAACACACGTTCGAGGCGCGGCTGGTCGGCAAGGCCTTTTCCAAAACCTATTTCGAATCCTTCATCCCGGGCATCAAGACGTTCCTCAACGAACGTATCGACAGCTTCATCGCCAACGGCCGCTGCGACATTCACAAGGAAATTTCCGAACCGCTGCCGCTCTGGGTGATTTTTGCCATGTTCGGCAAGGCAATCGACGACGAAGGAATCGACGCCTATCGGCAGGGCTTCGTGGGCTCGATCGGCCAGATGCTGGCGCCCAACCCCGTACGTCCGCCGTCGAGCAACGCTTTCGCCGACAGCTTCCTCTCCGATCATCTGGCCGATGTGAAACGCAAGCTGGCGTCAGGCGAAGCGCAGGCCGACGACAATCTGCTCACCCGCTTCATCACCACCGAAATCGACGGCCAACGGCTTACCGACGACAAGATTCTCGCCTTCTGCAACTTCCTGCTCGCCGCAGGCAGCGGCACGACGACGATCCTGCTCTCGGGCCTGCTCTATCAGTTGCTGAACGCCCCCGAGCAATTCGAGAAGCTGAAAGCGAATCCCGACCTCATTCCCCTTGCGATCGAGGAATCGCTTCGCGTCGAATCGCCGCTCCACGGCCTGTTCCGCACCAACAATGAGGAAGTCACCGTCGGGCCGCTGACCATCAAGCCCGATACCAAGGTGATGATGATGTGGGCGGCCGCCAACCTCGATCCGACGGTGTTCCCGAGCCCCGAAAAATTCGACCTCGACCGCGATCTCGCCGACGTCCGCAAGCATCTGGCTTTCGGTTACGGAATCCACATCTGCCGAGGCGCACCGCTGTCGCGGATCGAAGCGCGGCTGTTCCTCGAAACGATCCTTGAACGGCTTCCCAACCTGCGCCTCGACGGCCCGATGAAGAAGGATCACCGCATCCCGATCTTCAACGGCATCGGCGAGTTGCCGGTCGCCTGGGACGTCTGACCCGCCGCAAGGCGACCGGGCCCGCGCCCGATGACGGGCGCGGGACCGGACCAATCATATCAATCAGGGTAAGACGATGAACGAAAAGGCTCGGATGGTTGTTCTGGCCCGGCGCCCCGGATCGAATATTTCGGTCGATGATTTCGCGGTCGAGGAACACGCCCTGCCCGAACTGGCCGAGGGTCAGGTGCGGGTCCGCAATCGTTACATCAGTGTCGATCCTTACATGCGGCTGGCGCTCAGCGACCGGAACGGCGTGGGCGCGGCCAAGCCGGTCGGCGAAGCGATGACCGGCGGCGCGGTGGGCATCGTTGAAGTATCGCGCGCTGCCGCCCTGCCCGTCGGAACGATGGTGACCAGCCAATTCGGATGGCGCGACCGCTTCGTGGCCGATGCCGCCGCTGTCCAGGCGGTTGCGGCGGATGTCGGTCGCCCCAGCTGGTATCTGGGCATATTGGGTCTTACGGGGCTCACCGCCTATACCGGGATCGAATATATACTCGAGCCGAAGGCGGGCGAAACCGTCTTCGTTTCGGGCGCGGCCGGCGCAGTCGGCTCGGTCGCGGCCCAGCTCGCAAAACAGCGTGGCTGCCGCGTGATAGGCACCGCCGGCACCGACGAGAAGCTCGCCTGGCTGAAGGAGGTGCTGCACCTCGATGCGGTGGCCAATTACGCGACCACCGACCTGACCGCGTTTCTGGCGAAAGAATGCCCCGCCGGCATCGATCATTATTTCGACAATGTCGGCGGCCCGACGCTCGACGCCGCGATCACCGCGATGAAACCCAAGGGCCGGATCGTCGTGTGCGGCGCGATATCGCAGTATAACACCCTCAACTATTGCGCGGGTCCGGGCGAGTTCTTCAAAATCTCCGAAAAGGGGATCACGATCGTCGGCTTGAACGTCGGCATGTGGTTCGACCGGGGCAAGGAAGCCTTCGGCGATCTCGCGCGACGCCTCGCCGCCGGCGAACTGGTCTGGGAAGAAACGGTGGTCGATGGGCTGAGCAACGCGTCGCACGCCTTCATCTCACTCTTTTCGGGCCAGAACAGAGGAAAAATGGTCGTCGCGATCGACCCGGTGCGCTGATCGAACGGAGCGGAAGAAGCCATGACCTTCACGCATATCATGACACCGATCCGCATCGGCCCGGTCGAGATCAAGAACCGCGTTTTCCGCTCCGCGCATACGACCGCCATCGGCGGCGGCACGCTGAGCGACGACCTCGTCGCCTATCATGAGGCGCGCGCGCGCGGCGGTGTCGGGCTGAGCGTGATCGAGGCCATGTCGGTACACCCTTCCTCGCTCGCGGCGCTCAACATGATCGACCCGTCGCTCGCGGAAAAATATCCGCGCATGATGGATCGGCTGCGGCCGCACGGGATGCGGGTATTCCAGCAATTGTTCCATGCGGGCCAGCACGGCCGCACGCTCGACGGATCGCCACCCTGGGCGCCGTGCGACCAGCCGGGGGTGACCAGCGGTATCGCCCCCATCCCGATGACCAAGATGATGATCGACGCCATGGTCGGCGCCTATGCCACGGCATCGGAAAAGCTCGAGCAATGGGGCTGCGAGGGAGTCGAATTCCATTGTGGTCATGGCTTCCTGCCCCAGCAGTTCCTGTCGACCTATGCCAACGACCGCACCGACGATTATGGCGGGTCGCTGGAGAATCGCGCGCGCTTCACCATGGAGGCGCTCGCCGCGATCCGCGCCAGCGTCAGCGCCGGTTTCGTCGTCGGAATCCGCCTCTCACCCGACATGCTCGAAGGCGGCGTCGGTGTCGAAGACAATCTGGCCGTCGCGCAAATGGCCGAAGCGGCGGGGCTCGTCGACTATGTCAGCATCTCGTCGGGCACATTCCAGACGATGGACAAGACGATCGGCGGGATGCACGAGCCCATGGGGTTCGAGATGCCCGTCACGACCCCGATCACGTCGCAGCTCAAGGTGCCGACGATGGTAGTCGGGCGATTCCGCACACTGGAGGAAGCCGACCAGGCGATCCGCGCAGGCGATGGCGACATGGTCGCGATGGTGCGCGCTACTATCGCGGACCCCGACCTCGTCGAAAAGACGCTGGCCGGCCATCCCGAACGGGTCCGCCCGTGCATCGGGTGCAATCAGGGCTGCATCGGTCAGTTGCAGGCGCCCCCGAACCGTATGGGCTGTGTCGTCAATCCGGCGGTGGGCTACGAACTGAAGATGGGCGACGACCGGCTGACGCCTGCCGAACAACCGATGCGGATACTCGTCATCGGCGGCGGGCCCGCCGGGATGGAAGCTGCCCGCGTCGCCGCGCTGCGCGGCCACAACGTCGTGCTCGCCGAAGCCGAGTCCGACCTCGGCGGCACCGCCAAACTCGCCGCTGCCGCACGGACCCGCGCCGGCATCCGCGACATTCTGGTCTGGCTGCAGGACGAAGTCTATCGCCTCGGAGTCGATGTCCGCACGAGCAGCTATCTCGACCTCGACGACATTCTCGCCGAAGCGCCCGACAAGGTCATCCTCGCCACGGGCTCGATGCCGCGCATGGACGGCATCCAGCTGTCCAATCCGGGCGAACCGATCCAGGGCTTCGCGCAGCCGCATGTACTGTCGTCGAACGACCTGTTCCTTTCGCCGAACCGCCCGCCCGCAAAGTCGGCGGTCGTGATCGACGATTGCGGCCATTATGAAGCGATCGCGTGCGCCGAATATCTCGCCGAACGCGGCGCCCAGGTCACCTTCGTCACGCGACATATTTCCTTCGCCCCGCTGGTCGAAAGCGCGCTGATGACCGAACCGGCATTGCGCCGGCTGCACGAGGGCAAATTCGCCTTGCATACGCGGATGCGCGCGCTGTCGATCGGACCGGATCATGTCGTGCTTGCGCCGACCTTCCTGCCCGCGAACAGCAACGCGACGATCAGCGTGCCGGCGGACACGGTCGTCTTTGTCTCGCGCAACCGCCCGAGCCGCGACCTTGCCGACGCGCTGCGGGAACGGGGCATCGCCGTGTCGCTGGTCGGCGACGCCAACGCCCCCCGCTTCCTGCTCGCCGCCATTCGCGAGGGAAATCAGGCCGGCACTGCAGCCTGAGCCGACGCGGGGCGGGCCCCCTATCCATTTTCTTGCAAATGTATTGCGTGTTATATAAATGATTCGTCAGCACAGGGTATCGGGCCCGGCATAACGGAATGGGTAGAGATATGGACGACGCGCAGGGATTGTCCCCGATCGCCGCGGGGCTTTGGGCTGAGGGTCCGCCGCCACGCCTGATCGGTGGCCGGAAGGCCAATGGAGAGATCGTCTTTCCGCTGCCCGACGAGCCACTCCAGCCGCTTGAGCGCATCGAACTGTCGCCAACCGGAACCCTCTGGTCATGGACCAGCCAGGAATTTCAACCGAAGCCGCCTTTCTCCGGCCCCGAGCCGTTCGAGCCTTTTTTACTCGGCTATATAGAATTGGCGAATGAAGTGATCGTCGAAAGCCGCATTGTCGGGGCGTCGATCGATCGCCTGAAACTGGGGATGCCGATGCGGCTCGTGATCGTCGCGTTCGACGACCACCGCAGCACCTATGCCTTTCGTCCGGAGCAGCCTGCATGAGCGAGAATGTCTATATCATCGGTGCGGGCATCCATGCCTTTGGCCGCACCGAGGGGCGATCGGGCCGTGCGCAGGGCGTGTTCGCGCTTCGTCAGGCGCTCGCCGACGCCGGGGTCGAATGGGCCGACATCGGCTTCGCCAGCGGAGGCTCGGTCGCTGCCGGATCCGCTGACATCATGGTCAACGACCTCGGCTTCACCAGCCTGCCCTTCATCAACGTCCATAACGGCTGCGCGACCGGCGGCAGCGCGCTGACCTCCGCGCACAATGCGATTGCATCGGGCATGTGCGACGTCGCGGTCGCGGTGGGATTCGACAAGCATGAACGCGGCGCCTTCAACGCGAAGCCATCCGGCTACGGCCTTCCCGAATGGTATGGCGAGACCGGCATGATGCTGACGACGCAATTCTTCGCGCTCAAGATCCAGCGTTACATGCAATTGCACGGCATCAGCCGGGAAACGCTCGGCAGGGTCGCCGAAAAGGCGTTTCGCAACGGCGCACTCTGCGATCATGCCTGGCGACGGTCGCCGGTCGATCTCGAGACTATTCTGGGCGCACCGATGGTCAACGACCCGCTGACCAAATATATGTTCTGTTCACCCGCCGAAGGCGGGGTCGCACTCGTCCTCGCGAGCGAGAAGAAGCTGCGCGAACTCGGGAGCGACGGCGTCCGGATCGACAGCATCGCCTTTCGCACACGTCCGGAGGGATCGTTCGAGGTGTTCGCGCCGTCGATCCGCACCCCTCCCGGCGGCAAGCCCACCGTCCTCGCCAGCCAGGCCGCGTTCGAACAAGCGGGCATCGGGCCCGGCGACATCGACGTTGCCCAGCTTCAGGACACCGAGAGCGGAGCCGAGCTCATGCATATGGCGGAAAACGGCTTCTGCGCTGACGGCGAACAGGAAGAATGGCTCGCCAATGGCTGGTCCGAAATCAACGGGCGTTTGCCGATCAACACCGACGGCGGCTGCCTCGCTTGCGGGGAGCCGGTCGGCGCGTCCGGGCTCCGCCAGGTCTATGAAAATGTCCAGCAGCTTCGGGGCCGCGCGGGTGCCCGTCAGGTGCCGCGCGATCCGAAGGTCGGATATAGCCATGTCTATGGCGCGCCCGGCCTGTCGGCGGTTGCAATCGTCACTCGCTAGGCCAAGCCGGCCGAATCTGGACAGCCCTGCGTGCCGGCACTCACGCTTGGCGCCTGCCGATGGGATCGGCGGGGAGATCCAGAGTCTCGAAACCGGCAGGATCGGACAAGGCATGGACCGGATAATCGGTGTAGCCCTCCGATCCCTGCGTATAGAATGTCGCGGGGTCGGCACGCGATGTAGGCCAGCCGTATCGCAAACGCTGCGGCAGGTCGGGATTGCTTATGAATGCGCGCCCGAACGCGATCATATCTGCGCCCTCGCAGGTAATGGCGGCTGCCGCGCTACGCCGCGAATAACCTGACACCTGGATGATCGGACCGTCGAACAGGGGCCTGAGCGTCGCATAGACATCCCAGCCGACTCCGTAGTCACCAATCTGCAGATAGGCCATCCCGCGTTTCGAAAGCTCTCTTGCAAGGTGGCTGTAAGTGGCGACCGGATCGGTGTCGAAAATATCGTGAAAGGTCCAGCCGGGCGATATTTTGACGGCGAGGAAACCGGGATATGTCGCCCCAGCCATCGCGTCGACGCACGCAAGGAGGAATGCCGTCCGGCGCTCGACACTTCCGCCCCATTCGTCCGCGCGCAGGTTCGTGTTCGACGACAGAAACTGCATCGGCAGGTAACCGGAACCCGCGTGGATTTCCACACCGTCGAAACCGGCGGCGCGGGCCCGTGTCGCGCTGTCGGCAAAGGCATCCACGGTCGCCAGAATATCCGCGTGCATCATGGCTTGCGGCCGGGGATAGGGACGTTTGGGCCGTGGGCTATTGATCGTGTAATGACGGGCAGTCGGATCAGGCTGAACCGCCGATGGAGCCAGCGGAGCCGCGCCGCTCAGGATAAGCGGATCCGACAGCCGCCCCACGTGCATGATCTGCGCAAAGATCGCACCGCCATCCGAATGAACGGCATCGGTTATGTCGCGCCACCCGGCTTGCTGCCCATCGTCATGCAGGCCCGGTGAAAACAGATAGCCGCAGCCGCGCGGACACGGGTAAAGCCCCTCGCTGACGATCAGCCCCGCCGAGGCTCGCTGCCGATAATAATCGACCATGATTTCGGTGACGCCGCCCGCGAGCGATGCCCGCTGCCGCGTCATGGGCGCCATGACAATCCGGTTCTTCAATTTGAGGCGCCCTATTTCGATGGGGCGGAAAAGAGGATCGACGTCGGGGTCGCAAATCGCCGCGCCACCACCGGGCCCTCCCGCCATCGGCCTTGACGAAGTTCGCATATGCCTCTCCCGTTTCCCGTTCATGTTCGGACCGCCGCTCCGCCGGGCGTCGCTCCGCGCCGCGATCTCCGCAAATGATATCGTGGCCGCGGGAGCCAGGTCCACGCGCGGCCCCTTGCCTGCGGCAATGGGCGCCGACGAACCGCCAACAATTGGATATCATGATATATATTTATCCGACGTCAAGACCGGACATCCGGCAGAGAAATTACCTGAACGAACGCCTTAGCCTATCCAGGCTAGACAAATTTACGATTTTAAACCATATTTTCAATATATTGAATGAAGATTCCGCTCTCGGGGGGCGCTACGATCTTCGGAAAACAGCCAATACCAAAAATGTAACAAGAAATATTATTGAAGCAATTTTCAGCTTCGTGTAGGCAGTCCAACATCTTCGGGGCTCCGAACGGACCGCCGGAGAACGCCAGATGGCGGCCATAGCCGCGTGCCTCGCGCGGCCGGGCGCCATTCCGGCGAAACGGTGAAATATAATATTGCGGCGACGCGCTCCGCGTGATCCGCCGACCAAGGGAACGGGATATGGCCGACGATCACACAAGCCTTCTGGAACAAGTGGACTTTCTCGATCCCGACACGATTCAGTGCCCGTTCGGCTTCTATGAAGCGCTGCGCACCGAGGCGCCCGTATTCGAGCTTCCGCGCAGTCCCATTCCAGATCGCCGCGTGCTGGTCGTGAGCAAATATCGCCTGATCAAGGAAGAGGTGCTTCCCCGCTGGCAAATTTTCTCCAATCGCTTCGGCGCGTTGATGGGGCGTTCGTCGGAAGACCCCGAGATCCAGGCAATTCTCGCCAAGGGCTACCCCGGCGTCGAGACGATGCTGACGCAGGACCCGCCGCTGCAACGCCAGTATCGCACGCTCGTCAGCCCCCTTTTCGCGCCGCGCCGCGTTGCCGCGATGGAGGAGAAGATCGCGCAGATCGCCAATGATCTGATCGACCGGTTCGAAACGAAGGGCGAAGCCGATTTTCTGGTCGAATTTTCGACCCCGCTTCCGATCTATGTGATCGCCGACGCACTCGGCGTGCCTCCAGAGGACCATGGCCGCGTCAAGACCTGGGCGAATGCCGCGATCGCGGCGATCAGCCAGATGAAGGGGCGCGAGGCCGCCATCGAGGGCGCCAAGGCATCGGTCGAGATGCAGCACTATCTGGTCGACCTGATCGAGCAACGCCGCGCCGATCCGCGCGACGATGTGATTTCCGCACTGGTTGGAGCAGAGTTCAACCGTGAGCGGCCGCTAACCATATCCGAGATGCTGTCGATGCTGAGCCAGTTGATGGTCGCCGGCCACGAAACGACGACGAACGCTCTGGGTGGCGGCCTTGCCTATATTCTGAAGGAACAGGGCGCAGCGCAGCGCCTTTTGGCGGATCCGGACCTGCTCGCCAACGCCGTCGAGGAGATTCTTCGCCTGGAAGCTTCGACCAAGGGCATGTGGCGCATCGTGACCGAAGACAGCGAGGTCGACGGGTTTCAGGTCAAGGCCGGGGATATCCTGTTCCTGAGCTATGATGCCGGCAATCGTGACGAAGACATATTTCCTGATGGCGAGCGGTGTTTGTTCGGCCGGGCGAATGCAAGAGACCATCTGTCATTCGGCGGCGGACTCCACACCTGCGTCGGCGCGCAGCTCGCACGCCGCCAGATGCACATCGCCTTCGAGCTGTTGTTGAAGCGGCTCCCCAACCTGCGCCTGACACCCGGAAAGAACGAGTTCCACTATCTGGAAAGCTTGCTCCACCGTGGCTTTACCGGGCTCCAGATCAGTTTCGATCCGGTTCCGCGCTAGGCGCTCAGCTTCAGCCTTCGATCTGGCGCTGCCACTCCATCAAGTCGAAATAATCACGCCAGCGGACTATCCGTCCGGCGTCCAACTCGAAAATGCCCATGACACGAACGCTCATGGTCCGGCCGCCGCGGACGAACCGGTCGGTTCGTTCGGTCAGTACGACCGCACCGGCTTCGGCGATATGATGGATTTCCCACTCGATGTGCGAGCAGGACGACACGAGCGGCGCTATCGCCGCCGAGACCGCGGCGCGCCCGATCACCGGAGCCATCGGAATATTGTGGTAGAAGATGTCGTCCGCGAGGAACCCGGTAATCGCATCCAGGTCCCGCGCGCCCCACGCTTCGCAGAATGCACGGACGATGTCGGCGCCGGATCCTACCACGCCGTTCACCCTGCGGCGACCGGGGCGGCCTCGTCGTCGGCCGCATCGTCGAATACCTCGGCAAGCTCGTCCTGTTCATTATAGGTGGTCATGTTCCGCAGCGATATCCAGCTCGCCCGCCGACCGCGAATATCCTCGATCCAGCGGCGCGCATCGTGATTGACCCGGCCGCAGGTGGTGCCGACCAGCACCATCAGCGCCGTTTCGGCGACGCGATCGAGAAAGAGTTCATCGGGAATTTCGCCGCACGCCCAGTCCTTCGTGATCGAAAAGGCGTTGGAACAGAGCAAATGTGATATCCAATCGGTGGAAACGCCCGGCAACAGGCAGCCTTCAGCCTCGATCGCCGTGGTGAATGCCTCGTGCCAGCGGCCGGCCTCGTTGCGTATCTTCGTCCGGATGACGTTCGACGAGTCGCTGCCATAATAGACCGCCACGATCGCCTTCGTGTAGCGCCCCAGCAACTGGTTGCGTGAATGAATACGATTCTGGCGCTCGAGAAAGCCGTCGATATTCGAGGCTTCGAAATGGAAATGCACATCTGAATAGGTATCGGAGATGAACTCCTGCACCGCGCTCGCCACGACATTGTCCTTGTTGCCGAACGCGTTGTAGAGAGTCTTTGGCGCGATCTCCGCTCGTGCACAAAGGTCCCGGATATTGAAGCCCGAATAACCCGTCTCGGCGATCAGGCGGCGTGTCTCCTTGAGAATTCGACGACGGCGCTCGAGAATGGCGTCGCTTCGGTATGTCAGCGTCGATAGGCCGATATGATCATTCATTGCCCGTTCCGGATATTGATATGCCGCCAGGGCTTTGTTGCGGCCCCATCCAGCGTTACCATTTGCGGCCGAGGCGTCAAGTGTTGGCAAATTGTTATAATTTTGGCGTCAAGTCATCAGCCTCCCCCAAGTCGACTGCACCGATCCCTTTTTATATCAGATACATGGCGACCCAGCCTCGGCCTTATTGCAGCCATAAAAAGAATATCATGTGCTACAGTTAAAAGAGGCACCGCCGGTCAGTCCGCGGCGTTCGGTGGGCAGATCGGCTAACGCTGATACTCAGGCATCCGCACAACGAGACCGTCAAGGTCGTCACGAACCTGAACCTGGCAGGACAACCGGCTCTCATCGGTGGCCCCGATCGCAAATTCGAGCATCGACTCCTCCATGACCGAGGGCGTGCCAAGTTTGGCGGCCCAATCCGGTCCGATCAGAACATGGCATGTCGCGCACGCACAGGCGCCGCCACAGTCCGCCTCGATCCCGGGCAACCCGTTTTTGACCGCCCCTTCCATCAGCGAGAAGCCCGATGGAACATCGATCCGATGCTCCGTCCCGTCGAATTCGACATAGGTAATCGTCGGCATAGAATATTGAGTCCTGCGTTGAGGGGCGGCCCGAGCGCGCGCATCCCGATCCAATCGCCGAGCATCCCGGTGACACACCGCGCGTATAGCTTTGCAGCCGCCATTCGCCCGGCAAACTCTCGCCGGAAGGGCGCGCCAAGAACGCCACCGGCACCGCCGCCCATTAGCGAGTCCTATCCGACTGTAAAGACAATTATTCAACATGATATATAAATCAGAATCGGGAAGCCCCCGATAGCGAGCGCTGCGGGCCCGACGCCGGCGGCTGCATGGACGGACTAGATCGCTGTCATAAAATATAAAACTATCTATATGTTTTATTTATATATATTTATGTATATTCCATCCTGGACACGTTGCCCGGCGCCCTCGGGATTGTCCAGACGGGAGCCTCCATCGGTGCCCTGAACACAAAAATATAATGTGCTTGCCAATTTGTTTTCGTGTAAATAATATGACATGTGCAACATTTGAGATGGAGCCGCGGAGTCGGCCCTCAGGATTGCATCGCGGAGGCAAGCAAACGAGCCGACGCGATCGAGCCTCGCGCGCAAGATGCGGGGAACAGATAAATATGGTGAGGGAGAGCTGATCATGAAAATCACGAGGCTTGTTAGTCATTCACTGCTGGCGTCCGCAGCCGCCCTGGCGCCTGCTGCGACGGCCTTCGCGCAGGCTTCGGAAACCGCCGAAGCGCGGGCTCCCAATGCCGAGGCCGAGATTATCGTCACCGCACGGAAGCGTGAAGAGACGCTGATGAGCGCGCCGATTTCGGTTCAGGCGATTACGTCGGAAGACATAGCCCGCAATACGGGCACCGATCTGCGCGGCCTCACCGACATGCTGCCGAACGTGACCGCATCCGCCGGCGGAACCGGCGCACTCGGCTCCTTCAACATTCGCGGCATTGGCGGCGCGAACTCGAACGACGTCGGCGTCGACCAGGCGGTCACGCTGGTCGTCGACAACGTCCCGATCTCCCGCGGGACAGCCGCTTCGAGCAGCTATTTCGACCTTTCGAATATCCAGGTGCTGCCGGGGCCGCAGGCGTTGTATTTCGGCAAGAATGCCTCGGGCGGCGTCATCGCGATCACGACCGCCGACCCTGGCGACCGCTTCGAGGGCTATGTGAAGGGCGGCTATGAGTTCGTCGCCAACGACCGATATATCGAAGGGGCCGTTTCAGTGCCTTTGGCCGAGGGCCTCTCGATCCGCGCTGCCGGCCGCTATAGCGAAAGCGACGGCTGGCTGAAGAATGTCGCGGTCCCGGTCCTCAATCCCTATGAGTCGGACCCCAATCTCGCGCTGCAACCCGGCGCGCTCGATACCCGCCTCGGCGGCTCCCGGATCGCGGCAGGTCGCATCACAGTCGCTTACCGGCCGGTCGAATCCAACTTCTCTGCCGTTCTGAAACTCCAGATCGCCAATTCGCGATCGGATTTCCTGGGCCCGCCGCTTGAAGTCTTCGCCTGCTCGCCGGGCCGCACCGTTCCCCACACCTACGGCTTCATCGATACGGCCGGCGACTGCAAGCTCAATGGCACCGTTGCGATCACGTCGATGAACCCGCTCCTCGCCGCCAATTTCCAGCGGTCCGAAGGCGGGCTCAATTACAGCAAGAATGTCAGCAAGCTCGCAAGTCTGAAACTCGAAAACGAGTTCGAGAATGTGACGCTCACCTCGGTCACCGGCTATTATGACTCGCACGTCCGGGGCCTCAGCAACGCTTCCTACGGGTCGATCGACTATTTTCCTGGCGGAAACAGCGCGAGCGACGAACAGTTCAGCCAGGAACTGCGCCTCGCGACCACCTTCGACGGACCGGTCAATATCATCGTCGGCGGTTATTATGACCATCAGACGCGCTATGGCGACACGATCGGCCGCGGGCTGATTGCCAACTTCCTGCCGCCGATCAACACGGACACGCTGGCGCAGGGGTCCGACGACATTCTCCCGACCGCAATCGGCTATTGGCCCCAGCACCGCGGCAAGACCGATACCTATTCGCTGTTCGGTCAGGTGAACTGGGAAATCCTGCCCGATCTCAGCCTCGACGCGGGTGTGCGGTATTCGAAGGTCGAGGGAACGCAAACCAGCCGCAATGCCTATGTGGCCCCCTTCTATGCCGGCCTTGGCATCTTCGTCCCGCCCAGCAGCTCGGCCACCTTCGACTTCGACGAGGAGAATCTCTCGCCCGAAGCGACGCTGAGTTATGAGCCGTCGCGCAACCTCACCGTCTACCTGTCGTACAAATCGGGATACAAGCCGGGCGGCATCTCCGCGCCCGCGGTGCTCCTGAATTCAAACCTTGCACAGGACCTCGTCTTCCAGAAGGAAAAGTCGAAGGGCGTCGAAGGCGGCATCAAGGCGAGCGTCCTCGACAATCGCCTCAGCATCATCACCTCCCTCTATTATTACAAGTTCACCGGCCTCCAGCTGAACCAGTTCGACTCCGCCACGACCAGCTTCTTCATCCGCAACGCGGGCGCGGCAGTCACCAAGGGGTTCGAATTGCAACTGAACGGGCGCGTGACCGACGAACTGACGCTCAAGGGAAGTGCGAACTACAACGACGGCTATTTCTCGGATTATCGAAACGCCGCCTGCTATACCGGTCAGACGGCAACGACGGGATGCAATATACCGGCTGCGGGCGGCCGCTTCCTTCAGGATCTGAGCGGGACGGCGCTTCCGAACGCTCCCAAATGGGTTCTCATGGGCGGCGCCTCCTATCTGACGCCTGTCAGCAGCAGCCTGAAACTCGGCATCGACGTCGATGTCAAATATTCGGACGGCTATCAGCTCAACGCGACAGGGTCGCCGCGCGCGCGCCAATCGAGCTATGCCAAGCTCAACGCCCGCCTCCGCCTCGCCGAAGCAGACGATCGCTGGGAGCTGGCATTGATCGGCCGCAACCTCACGAACAAATATATCCTGCTGACCGCGGTCAACAAGCCCGGCACGAACAATGCGTTCGACGGCTTCTCCGAGGAATTGGCGGGAACGACCGACCGCGGCCGCCAGGTCTCGATGCAGTTCCAGGTCCGATTCTGATTTAAGGGGCGGCCGGAATTTCCTCCTACTCCTCCGGCCGTATCCATCTTTGGGGAGAACCGCCCCATATTGTGGCGACAGCCTTGCGATATATGGTGCCGGTTCTCCCTTCCTTTTCTCCAGAATGAGGACAACAGCCACGATGGAAACCAGTCCCGACAGCGGCGCATCACCGAGTTCGACGAACCTCCGCCCGCAGCTCGGAGGCCGCCCCCTTCACGAATGCCGGCCCGACGATGAATTCCTCCATCCTCCGGCTGCCTCGGGTCACTATTCGTCGACCGAAACGACCTATTGGGGGTTCAACATTCCGGAAAAGCAGCTCAACGGCGAAATCTATATGTGGTTTCATCCCGTGCTGCGCATGTGCAGCGCGAGCGTCTATATCTGGAAGGGTTTCCACGATTCGACGCTTTCGTGCGAATATGTGAACCACTATCACTATCTGCCCTTCCCCGAGAAAGGGATCGCCGAATATCGCGTCGCCGACACGATGAACCTCAGCTTTCGTGTCATCGAGCCGCTGAAGACGATCGCGATCGAATATCGGGATGCCGAGCGCGGCGTCGCGCTGTCGCTCCTTAACGAGGCGATCATGCCGCCCGCCGGACGCCCGGGCGGCTTTCACTTCACCCAGGCGATGAAGGTGACGGGAGAACTCGACCTCTTTGGCGAGATTCACGCGATCGACGGCTATTTTTCGCGCGATCACAGCTGGAGCCAGGAACGCCGCGAGACGTCGCGAAACGGCCCGCCGCTGACGTGGATCGTGGGCGTGTTCGGCGACGACCTCGCCTTTCATGCCGTCGGTTACGACGACCCGTCGCTCAACCCCGGATGGGAAGATCGCTATCCTGCGGTAAAGCCCGGCCAGGGGCTAGGCTGGGGCTATATCTTCCAGGCCGGCGTGACCAAACCGCTCAAGTCGATGCGCAAGCTGACTCACCGCGAAGACGACGGTCTCTCGCCGATCGGTTTCGACGTCGAGCTCGTCGATATCGACGACGTGGCGCATATCATCAAAGGCCATGTCCAGGCGCGTATGCCCTGGCAGACATGGCAGAATATGAACGTCTATTTCTGCCAGACCCGTTGGGAACTCGATGGGAGGACAGGCTATGGCGACGCACAGGACATCCAGATGAACGACTTCGTCCATCATTTCGCGAAGCGCCCATGACCCTCGATAGCGCGACCTTGTTGATAACCGGGAGCAATCGGGGGCTCGGCCGGTCGCTGGTGGAGGCCGGCCTGCAGGCGGGGGCAGGAAAAATCTATGCCTCCGCACGGCGTATCGCGGACGTGACGGTCGACGATCCCCGTATCGTCCCCATCGAACTCGACATCTGCGATCCGGCATCGATCGAGGGAGCGCGCGAAGCCTGCGGCGACGTCGACATTGTCATCAACAACGCGGCATCGCTCGCCAATGCATCGGCCTATCGGGCAGAATCGCTCGTCCCGGCCATGGCCGAAATGCAAACCAATTTCTGGGGCCTCGTTGCGATGTGCCGCGCCTTCGCGCCTTTGCTCACCGGCCGCAGGGGCAGCGCGATCGTCAATATCCTGTCGATGGGCGCGCTCGCCGGCATTCCCTTTTGCAGCAGCTATTGCGCCTCGAAAGCGGCCGCCTGGTCCTTCACCCAGTCGCTTCGCCTCGAACTTGCGGGCAGCGAGACGGCAGTGCTCGCCGTTTTCCCCGGCCCGATCGCCACCGATATGGCACGCCCGCATGAACGCGAGGGGCGTTGGCCGGCCAGCGAGGTCGCGCGCGCCATCTACGACGGCATCGCCCGGCAGGATCCGCATATTTTCCCGGACCCCGTGGCGCAATCGGTGGCCGCCGCCTACGCCGCCGACCCTTGGGCCCTGCCTGCGCGGTTCGCGGGATCGACCGACTGAACAATCGAGCGCGCGGGCCGAATGAGAGACATCAAGAGTGGAGTGTGACGTGGCTGACCAAGGGGCTCAGATAGCCGGCGAGGTGCTCGCGGCAATTCGGCTGGAACTCAATCAACGGATCATTCCGGCACTCTCGGACCCCGATGCGCTGCATTCGGCGAAAATGGCCGAGGATATTCTTTCGCATCTGAGCGGCTGGATCCTGTTTGGCCGGGACATATCGGACGAGGTCGTCGCCGACTTCAGGGAAATGGCGGACGAGACCGCCACGACCCAATTCATCGACGATTATCTCCTGCCTTCAGGCCCTCTAGGCACATTCCGCGAGCCTCTTCAGGACGCGATCGAGGCAGGAAACACCGGATTGCTCAAACCGGCCGCCGCAGCGGAAAGAAAGATGTTCGCAGCCGAGGCGCGGGCGATCGACCGCGCCGCGGACGAAGCCGAAACGCGACTTGAAGCAAGCGAGCGGGTGGTCGGCCCCGCGCTCGCGACCGCCTTCCTCGAAGCCGTCCTTGGCCCCGGGCACCGGGTTACCGCGGTCAGCCGTGCGCCCGGCGGCTATTCGAAGGACACGCTTTTCTTCGCCGGGATTGCGCCCGACGGTTCGGAGCTGCCGCTCGTCATTCGACGCGACCTTCCCTTCGGTCCCGGCGAGACCACGGTCGTCGACGAATTTCACCTGATCGAAGGATTGGCGGACGCGGGATTTCCCGTCGCGCGCCCACTCGCGCTCGACCCGAGCGGCATCCTCGGCAAGCCCGCGATGATTTCCGAACGCGTTGCCGGGCGCTCGGGCACCGCGGAATGGGCGAGCGATCCGAGCCTTCGCGATCGTATCTCGGCGACACTGGGCGAGGTGACGGCGCAGTTACACAGGATCGACCCGAGCGACTTCGGCCTCGCCGAAGCCGGCCAAGACCCGCGCGCGGTTGTCCGCGATTACGTCCTCGAATGGCAGGAACGCTGGCGCCGCAACCGGCTGCACCCGTCACCCGCGCTGGCGGCCGGTTTTGCCTGGCTGCTGGCGAACATCCCCGACCGCATCGACCATGTGTCGATCGTGCACGGCGACATCGGTTTTCACAACACCATGGTCGCCGATGGCGACCTGATCGCGCTGCTCGATTGGGAATTCGCGCACCTCGGCGATGCGACCGAGGATCTCAGTTATTGCCGCCCGTTCATCGAGGACATCGGCGGCTGGGATGTCTTCATGGAGGCCTATAGCGGCGCTGGCGGCCCCGAATATCGCGAACAGAATGCGCGCTATTTCAATGTCTGGCGATCGGTACGCAACGCGACATCCTGTGCGACGGCGTGGCGCGGCTTTGCGAGCGGCCGCTATCCCGCGCTCAAGATGGTGCATCAGGGCATCCCGCTCTACCGGCGCTTCATCCGCGAGGTCGTCGCGGCGCTCGAACTGGTGGCCTGAACGGCTGCCTCTCCGGATTCCCCGACCATAGGACAAGAGTGCCCATGCAAACCGCCGATATCGTCGAGGAAGTACCGCGCAGCGAATGGCGCGAGGGTTGGCCTCTCGTACTCACCGCGGCACTCGGCTGCGCCTTCGCGGCGTCGCATGCAGTCACCATGGGGGCGTTCGTCGGGCCCTTGACCGGAGAGTTCGGCTGGTCGCGCGGCGAGGTTACCGCGGGCATATCGTTCGGCGCGCTCGGTTCGATCTTCCTCGTACCCGCGCTCGGGCCCATCGTCGACAAGATCGGCGCCCGCAAGATCGGCCTGCTGGGTCCGCCGGCCTATGCCGCGGGCCTGCTCCTGATCAGCTTGTCCGGGCCTTCGATCTATGGCTGGTACGCCGCGTGGATCGCCATGGCGGTTCTCAGCCTGTTCATCAGCCCGCTCGTCTGGACGATGGCGGTCGCAAGCCGCTTCGAAAGGAGCCGTGGCCTCGCGCTAGCCTTCGTGCTGGCGGGCATGAGCGTGGGGGCGGCAATCTTCCCCTTCGCTGCCGCGACCCTCATCGAGAACTTCGGCTGGCGGGTCGCCTATCGGGTGAACGCGCTGGCCGCGCTCGTCGTCGTGCTGCCCCTCGCGCTCGCCTTCCTGCGCGATGCCCGCGACCTCCGCGCCGCTCAGACCGACCAGCCCCTTGAACCCGAAGCCGTCGTGCCGGGCCTCAGCCTCAGGGAAGCATTCCGGACCCGCACCTTTTGGCAGATTCTCGCCATGCTCGCGCTGGTCGCCGGCGTCTACAACGCGATCTACCAGCATTTTCAGCCAATGATGACCGACGCCGGGATGACCGCGATCGAGGCCGCGGCGATCGCCGGCATCATCGGCCCCGTCTCGTTCGCGGCGCGGCTGCTCACGGGCCACCTCCTCGATCGCTTCAGCCCGCCGCTGGTGGCCGCTTCCGCCTTCGCGATCCCGCTTCTGAGCTGCCTGCTCCTCATCGGCTTCGATGGCGACCCTGTGATCGCCGGCATCGCCATCGCCTGCTGTGCGCTGGCCTCGGGCGCCGAGATCGACATGATCGCCTATCTCGGCGCGCGCTACTTCGGGATGCGCAACTACGGCGCCATCTACGGCTTTATCTTCGCAGGACACACGCTTGGATGGGCGCTCTTCCCCCCTCTCGTTGGTGTGGCGTTTGACCGAAGCGGGAGCTACGATGCCGCTTTGACAATCATGGCCGCGCTGCTGGTAATAGCGGTGGCTCTCGCCGCTTCGATCCGCAAGCCGCCAATGCGCGATGTAGATCCGTGATTTCTTAAGTGCCAGGGCGGTGGACGAGCTGCCGGCTCAATCCAAATCTCAGGCAGCGCTCCGCGTCACGGGCTCGACATAGCGGGAAGCGGGCCGGATCAGTCGTCCGGTCAGCGCCTGTTCGCGCGCGTGTGCCAGCCAGCCCGCAACGCGGCCCATCGCGAAGACTCCTGTGAACGAATGTTTCGGGAAACCGACCGCCTCCAGCAGCAGGGCGGTATAAAATTCGACATTGGTTTCCAGCACGCGATCGGGTTTTCGGCGATGTAGGGCATCGAGCGCGACGCGTTCTACACCCTCCGCAAAGCGGAGCCGGGGGCCAACATGATCGAATGACCGGAGCGCGATTTTGAGTGCATCGGCTCGAGGGTCGCGGGCGCGGTATATGCGATGACCGAAACCCATCAGCCGTTCGCCGCCATCAAGCGTGCGATCGATCCAACCCTTGCTGTCGCCGTCTGCCGAAATCGCGTCCAGCATGTCGATGACAGGGCCGGGCGCTCCGCCATGAAGTGGCCCTTTGAGAGCGCCGAGCCCCGCCAGAACCGAGGATGTCAGGCCGGCCTGAGTCGAAGCGACGACCCGAGCGGCGAAAGTCGATGCATTCAATCCATGGTCGCTCACGGTCACGAGATAGGTGTCGAGTGCCTTCGCACCATCAGACCGGCCCAGCATATGGATCACGTCCGCAGCGTGGCCGGCGCCAACCGCCGGTGCGATCGCCGCGTCGCCCGCCTGCACCCGGATCAATGCCGGAAGCAGCACGGCGGGCGCCGCGAGCAGGCGCAGGGCGTCTGAGAGCGCGATACCATCGGACAGCATCGCTATCGCGGCGCGCATTCCGTCATAGACCGGCAATTCCGCGAGCGAACCAAGTTGTTTCCGAGTGCTCTCGAAAACCTCGACCCGAGCCTCTGCCAGTCGCCCAGCAAATGTCATCGCATCTGGAAGGTCGTCGAAGAAATTCGAGAACAAAAGATGCGCGGTCTGTTCGAAGGTCCAATGCCCTGCCAGCGCGGAAAGCGGATATCCGCGAATGACCAATTGCCCTTCCGCGCCGCGCACATCCGACAGGACGGTTTCGGCGGCCACGACATCTTCAAGACCATTGTTCATTCGCATACTCCTTGACTGGCAAGAAGCGAGATGATCCCTTCCCCAATTCGAATCAATCTTGATCAAGTGAATCAATCATGCGCGAATGGATGACCCGCGACGACGCGCTAGCGACGCTCCACGTGCGGCCGCAAACGCTCTACGCCTATGTCAGCCGGAAGCTGATCGAACGCCGCCCCGACCCTGCCGATCCACGGCTCAGCCTCTATCGCGGCGACGATATTCTGGCGCTTGCCCAGCGACGTGCGCGCGGGCGCCGTCAGTCAGCCGTCGCGGCTGGCGCGCTCGCCTGGGGCGAGCCCGTTATTCCAACGGCTATCGCGACGGTTAGTCACGGCGACCTCATCTATCGCGACCGGGCCGCAACCGAGTTGGCCGAACATATGGAGCTCGAAGAAGTCGCGGCGCTGCTCTGGGAACAGCCGGATGCCATTACCTTTCCAGAGGCCTCGGCAGCGGGCGACGCATTTCAGTCACTCGCTGCACTGACCGCAGGCGCACGGTCGCTTATCGGTCGCCCTGTGGAGAAGCTGGTCGTCGAAGGCGCACAATGCGTCGCGACGATGGCGGCGGCTTTCGGCGCCATCGGGGCAGGTCCACTCCATCGTCGGCTCGCGACGGCATGGGCGCTCAATGCGGACGGCGAGGAATCGGTTCGGCGCGCACTGGTATTGCTAGCCGACCATGAACTTAACCCTTCGACCTTCGCGACGCGCGTCGCGGCCTCGACCGGCGCCTCGATATCAGCATGTATTCTGGCAGGGCTGGCCACATTGTCAGGGCCCAAACATGGCGGTGCCGGGGCGGCGCTCGAATCCTTCTTGCTGGAAGCTGGCTCCGTCAGCGCCGATACGGCTATCGAGCGCTGGCTCGCCAGAGGACACGGTCTGCCGGGCTTCGGACATCCGCTTTATCCCTACGGCGATCCGCGCGCGCGCTGCTTGCTTGCCAATATCCAGCCGGATGCGGAACTTGCGGTGCTACGCGATGCGGTTGCGGAAGGGCTGAATCTTCAGCCCAACATCGACTTCGCGCTCTTAGCGATCACGCGTCTTCATGCCTTGCCGCCGCGATCCGGGTTCGCTCTGTTCGCTATCGCCCGATCGGTTGGGTGGGTAGCACACGCGCTCGAGCAGGCAGCCACCGGTGCCATCATTCGGCCACGGGCACGATATCAAGGCAAAAACTGATCCATGACGCTGACCGCGGCGATCCGCCCCACGCCATTATGGAGACAAAAGGGCAAACTCGAATGATGGTCGCGCCGCAATCGCTCATCTCATCAACCTTTCGGTCAGACACGCTCCGATGGCATTGCCGGGAGCCGTTGCCGCACTGCATTTGCCAGACTGCTGGATCAAAGCAGGCTTTGTATAAAATGCAGTCTGGGATCACCTGACAACCGCACCATCCCGTCATATTCCGTCGAAGCGCCCGTCATCGCGCGGCGGGGCGAGAAGGGCATGGCCTTGCGCGGCGGACCGTCTTAAAGTGCGTCGCGATGCGCTTCCTTCGTTTCGCCGCCGTCTTCCTGCTCGCCGCCTCCGCAACGCCTGCCCTCGCGGCGTCGCCCGCCGCCGATACGGGCGCCTGCGCGCCCGCGACCTACCGTCTGCCCAGTGGCAGGGTGATCGACCTTGCGGCGTCGGACCCCGGCACGCTGCGCTGGCGCAACCTCGACGGCGCGTCCGGCAAGCTCGTCGAAGCGGACGGCGACTGGGTCAGCCAGTTCGGCTGGACCGGCCGCCCCGACGGCATCCACGTGCGCCTCGACGACTGCGCCGCGGGCCGGATCGCGTTCGACGGTACCCCCGCAAAGCGCATCCCCGTCGTCACGCAGGAAACGAGCTTCACCAGCCACGGCACGCGGCTCGTCGGCCGCCTCGTCCTGCCGCCCGGCAAGGGTCCGGTTCCGGTCGTCGTCCTGCTCCATGGTGCCGAGTTCGATTCGGCGCGCGACGGCAACAGCCTGCAGCGCCTGCTTCCTGCCGCCGGGATCGGCGCCTTCGTCTATGACAAGCGCGGCACCGGCGCGTCGGGCGACACCTATACTCAGGATTATTCGCTGCTCGCCGACGATGCCGCCGCCGCGCTCACCGAGGCGCGGCGCCTCGCGGGGAAGCGCGGCGCGCGCTTCGGCTTTCAGGGGCCGAGCCAGGGCGGCTGGGTCGCGCCGCTCGCCGCGACGCGCACCGATGTCGATTTCGTCATCGTCAGCTTCGGGCTCGCGGTGTCGGTGGTCGACGAGGACCGCGAGGCGATCTCCTTTCAGATGGGGCTCAAGGGCTATGGCCCCGACGTCATCGCGAAGGCGCAGGAGATCGGCGACGCCGCGACCCGCGTGTTCGAGAGCGGCATGACCGAGGGGATCGCGGAACTCGACGCGGTGCGCGCACGCTATCGCGGCGAGCCGTGGTACAAGGACGTCTACGGCAACTACACGCACATCATCCTCGGCATGAGCGCCGAGGATATCCGCACCAAGGGCGCGCAGTTCCGCTTTCATACGCCCTTCCGCTACGACCCGATGCCGACGCTTCGCGCGGTGAAGGCGCCGCAGCTCTGGGCGCTCGGCGGGATGGACATCGACGCTCCGTCGGCCGAGACCGCGCGGCGGCTGAAGACGCTGATCGCCGCCGGCCAGCCAATCACCCTCGCCCTCTTCCCCAAGGCCGAGCACGGGATGACCGAGTTCGAGACGGCGCCCGACGGCAGCCGCCTGTCGACCCGCTACACCCCCGGCTATTTTCGCCTGCTCATCGATTTCGCGAAGGGCGGCAAGCTCGCGGATCAATATGGCGACGCGGCGATGACGCGCCCGGCGGGGGGTTGAGCGCGGTTCCTTGAAGCAGCCAGTCGGTAGATCGGCATCACTCCAATTCCGTTCGTGTCGAGCGGGACGATGGGGTTCCTCGCAATGACGATTCCAATTCCTGCCATGTCGGCTTAGGGTGACGAGATGCGCTTCCTTCGCCCCGCCACCGCCGTTCTGCTTACCGCGTCCGCGACGCTTGCGCTTGCCGGGTGCGGGCTGTTCGGCAGCGGCGGTCCGGTGAAAATCGCCGCGATCGGGCCGCTGAACACCGCCGCCAACCCGCTGAACGGCGAATTGTCGGCGGCCAATGCGGCGCTGCTCGACGCCTCGGCGCAGGGTCTGGTCAGCTTCGACGGCGAAGGACAGATCGACACCGGCCTCGCCGAACGCTGGACCGTCACCGCCGACGGACGCAGCTATATCTTCCGCATCCGCGAGGCGAAATGGACCAACGGGCGCAAGGTGACCGCCAACGACGTCACGACGGTGCTGCGCGCCTATCTCGCCCCGGCGAGCCGCCACCTGCTCAAGTCCGACTTCCCGGAGATCGACACGATCAAGGCGATGACCGACAGCGTCATCGAGATTCGCCTGTCGGTGCCGCAGCCGAACATGCTCGACCTGCTCGCGCAGCCGTCGATGGCGATCGTTTACAAGGGCATGGGCTGGGGGCCGATGCGGGTGCACAAAGTCGGCCGTGCGGTCCTGCTCTCGCCCGCCCCCGACCCGCTGGCGGAAGATCCGGAGGCGGCCGAAGCCGCCGCCAACGATCCCGCGGCCTCGATCGAACTGGTCGGCACCTCACCCGAGGGCGCGGTCGCGCGCTTCAAAAACGGCTATGCCGACGGCGTCGTCGGCGGGCGCTTTTCGACCCTGCCCTATTTCGCCGCGACGAATATCGGCCGCTCGCGGCTGATCGTCGATCCCGCGCCCGGCCTCTTCGGCCTTGCCTTTTCCCGCGCCGAGGGTTTCCTCGCGACCGACGTCAATCGCGATGCGCTGTCGCGCGCGATCCGGCGCCAGCGGCTCGTCGATGCCTTCGGGCTCACCGAATGGCAGCCGCAGGAGGCGCTCCGGCCCTCGGTCTATCGCCGCGACGGCGGGCCGGAGCCGCTGCTGCCCGCCTGGACCGCCTATGACGAGGCTTCGCGCCAGATTCAGGCGAAACGCGCCGTCGACGCCTGGCGCCACGCCGGCCGCACGATCGACCCGCTGCGCATCGCGGTTCCCGACACGCCGGGCGGGCGCATCCTCTTCGCCTATGTCGCCGCCGATTTCGCGGCGATCGGGCTCGAAAGCAAACGCGTCGGCATGAACGCCGCGTCGGACCTCCGCCTGATCGACGAGGTCGCACCGAACGACGATGCGCTGTGGGCGCTGCGCCGCCTGTCGTGCCAGCCCGACACGCTCTGCAATCGCGACGCGCAGCAGCGCATCGACGCGACCATGGCCAATATCGACGCGGGTCAGCGCGCACGCCAGGTCGGCGAGGCCGAAGCGATGCTCGCGCGCTATGCCCCCTTCATTCCGCTCGCAACCCCGCTGCGCTGGTCGATCGCGTCGCAGCGGCTGACCGGGATGCGCGCCAACGCCCGCGCCGCGCACCCATTGAATCACCTGATTGCCTTACCTAAGTAATACAGCGGCGCGCACCCCCGGCGCCCACTGAAAGGACCCGCATGGCCCCTTCCACCCCCAATCCCGACGCGATTTTTGACGCGCTGGTATCGAACCGCCGCGACCCCGCCGCGCTTCGCAAGCGGATCGAGACGCTCGAATATCTGCTCGAACGCAGCTTCGTCATCCCCGGCATCAATCGCCCGGTGGGGCTCGATGCGATCGTCGGCCTCGTCCCCGTCGTCGGCGACGTGATCACCGCGACGATGGGTGCCTATATCATCTGGGAAGCGCGCAACCTCGGGATGCCGAAATGGAAGATCTGGCGGATGATCGGCAATCTCGGCGTCGATACCGCGCTGGGCGCGATCCCGATCGCGGGCGACGCCTTCGACTTCCTGTTTCGGTCGAACAGCCGCAACCTTCGGATCATCCGCAAGCATCTCGACAAGCACCACCCCGGGACGATGATCATCGACCAGTAAGGGGACATGGGCGCCGCCGGTACGCCAACCGGATTACGAACCTCGGGATCACCTCTTCCCAAAGATGGGAGACAAACCGGTAGATCGGGTAGACGGCGCGATCGTGCTTGAAGCCCTGCCCCCATTTGGCTGAAGATTTCCGAAACTGCCCGGCGCATTCCGCTAAGGATTGGAGTGGTCTAGGATTTCGCTCATATCAAGGGATGGCTATCCAATGACGCTTCTCGGCCCAGGACGTATTGCCGCCTGGCCGCCGCGCCGGTCAGATCGTGATTGGACATGCCCTCGGCGATGAAGCGGTCGAGGCTTTCGAGGAGGCGAGGTTCCAGGCTGATCCGGCGCTGCGCCTGATCGATGCGGACAAGGTGCTGCGTCTCGGCCGCCTGCAGAAGCTGGCGGACATGGGTGCGCGAGACCGCGAAGCGGCGGCCGAGTTCGGCCAGCGACAGGTCGACGGTCAACGTCCCGCGTTCCAGCGCCTCCCGGGCCAGTTCGATCAGCACGAACACGCCGGCATCGCGCACGAGAAAGAGCAGAATATCGGGGTTGCGGAGCAGGACCATCGCCGACTGCGCGAAGATGCCGGTCGCAACCCGCCGCTGAGCACGCTGGAACGCCCTGTCGCCGCCGAGCGGGAGGAGGTAATCGGTTTCGCCGAACAGGCTGGCGAGCGGCGCATAATGGGCGATCAGCCAATCCTGGTCGTGCGCCAGCATCCGGGCGGTCGGAATCAGCAGACGCACGCGCCGGTCCAGGGGAGAGACCCGGCTTTCGAGGAAATCGGTCTGCACCAGCCTGCCCACAATCTGTTCGATCCGCCGCGGACTGGCGAGACCGAACAGCGCCAGCGCCTTTTTGAGGTTGCCGATCGTCGGCCAGGTGCCCCGATCGTCCGGCCGGTATCCGGCCTCCATGCAGATGGCGACCGCAAAGACCACGATCCGCACCGCCTCCATCAGCAATTTGTTGAGGAACGGATCGTCGCCGTAAAGCGCCAGCACCTTGTCGAAATAGGCTTTGCGCGCGTGCGGGAAATCCGGATGGTGAAGGATCGATTCCGCGGACCAATAATCGACCTGGAAATGCGGGTCATGGGCCTTGGTGGGACTGGCTACACTCACGCTCTTACTTTGCGATCATCGACGTCTATTGGATGGAGAAAAGCATCTAGGGGTGATGCTGCGGAAAATATACGCAAAAATTTCCGGCGCCAATCCGGCCGGAGTGCGCTAGCGAGCCACAGGGGAAATTCGGGCGGGCGGCGGCGACATGGGGAGCGGGCCCGCCCGAATCCATTGCCAGGGGGAAAGATCATCATGTCGATGCTGCGTTCGGTTGCGTTCTCATTCCTGCTCAGCGGAACGGCGGTGCCAGCGCTCGCTGCGGACTATGCGCCGGTTTCGGACGGCGTCATAGGTCCTATTCTGGCAGCACCCAAAAGCGACGCGGACATCACCGCCCAATGCGACGGCCGGCTGAACGCACTGGCGAGCCTGCGCGCGGAGGTCGAGACCATGCCGCTGTCGACGGAGCCGATGACGCTGCTCGCCGCCTATGACGACCTCTACAATCTCGCGAACACCGCCGTCGCGGAACCGGCGGTCGTGGCGGAAACGCATCCCGATGCGGCGATCCGCAAGAGCGCCCAGGATTGTATGCAGCGCGCGAACGCCGCCCTCGTCGGAATGTCGATGTCCCGGCCGCTCTACGAGCGTTTGCTGACAGTCCAGAAGGCGGGGGTCCCGCCTGCCTTGCGCTATATGCTGAACCGCCAGCTCGGCGCTTATCGCCGCGCGGGGGTCGACAAGGACGACGCGACGAGAAAGCAAATCGCCGACCTGCAAAACCGCATCAACGAGGAAATCAGCAAATTCGACAGGGCCATCGCCGACGACGCCCGCACCGTCACCGCGACCCCCGCGCAGCTCGAGGGGATGCCGCAGGATTGGCTGGCGGCGCGTCCCGCCGGCGCCGACGGGCTGGTTCGGATCGGCATGTCCTATCCGGATACATGGCCCATCATGACCTACGCCGAAAGCGCGGATCTGCGAAAGCGCGTGACGTTTGCGTTCAAGAACCGCGCCTATCCGGTCAACGATCCCATCCTGCGGCGTTTGATCGACGACCGCGCCCAATTCGCCGCGCTGGTCGGTTATCCCAGCTACGCAGCCTATGACTTTGGCAATCGCATGGCCGAAACCCCCGATCGGGTGAAATCCTTCCTCGACGATATCGACCGGGTCGTGCGGCCGATCGGCGAAGCCGATGCCGCGCATATGCTCGCGCGGCTGCGCAAGGACGATCCCTCGCTCGATGCGCTCCATAGCTGGAGCAGCTCGTACGCCTCGCGCCTTGTCCGCAAGGAGGACTATGACGTCGATCCCGAGGAGGTCCGCCAGTATTTCGCGTTCGACAAGGTGCAGGCCGGGATGCTCGATCTCGCTCAGGACCTGTTCGGCGTCGAGATCCGGCCGTGGACGACCGACGTCTGGGCGCCCGACGTCACCGCCTATGAAGTGGTCCAGAACGGCGCGGTGATCGGCCGTTTCTATTTCGACATGCACCCGCGCGAGGGCAAATATACCCATGCCGCGATGGCGCCGCTGCGGATTGGCATCAAAGGCCGCGAACTGCCGGTCGCGGTGCTGATGACGAACTTTCCCAACGGCCTGATGGAGCATATGGACGTCGTCACCTTTCTCCACGAATTCGGGCATTTGATGCACTGGATCTTCGCCGGTCAGCGGAGCTACGCCGCCCAGAATATGATGGAATTGGAGAATGACGTCATCGAGGCGCCTTCGCAGCTTCTCGAGGAATGGGTATGGGACTATGACACGCTGAAGCGGTTCGCGACCAACGCGGCGGGCGAACCGATCCCGGCAGCTCTGGTCGAGAAGATGAATCGCGGCCGCCGCTTCGGCGAGGCGTTCATGACGATGACGCAACTCGGCTATGCCAATGCCTCGCTCATCTTCTATTCCGGGGTGTCCGAAGACCGCGACCTGGCCCAGGTCTATGACGCAGCCTATGGCCGTTACGCCGCGGTGCCCGATCCCGAGGGCACCCACGCTTATGCCGCGATCGGCCATCTCGGCGGCTACGGCGCCTCCTATTACACCTATCAATGGTCCAAAGCGCTGGCGAGCGACCTGCTCAGCGAATTTCGCAAGCACGGCCTGCGCGATCAGGCCACCGCCATGCGCTATCGCAACCTGATCCTCGCGCCCGGCGGGTCGTCGTCGATGAATGAGCTCGCAAGGGAGTTCCTCGGCCGCGACTGGACGGTCGACGCCTATCGGGCGGAGTTGCAGTCGGGCCAGTAGGCGGCGGCGGATCGGGGTTCCTTGCCGCGGGGCTTTCCCCTATTCGATGCGGCGGCGCGGACGCAAAGTCGCGACCGGGGGCGATGCTGCGCCCGCACGAGGGGAGAGAAGATCATGCCGCGTTCCGCCTCCATGCTCTCCGGCGCGCTGCTGGCGGCGGCATCGCTCGTAGCGCTGACCGGGTGCGGCGGCGGAGCGCCGCAAGCGAAGGAGGAAGCGGCCGCCCATACGCGCACCTGCCCGCGCATCGCCGACACGCCGGTGCGCCTCGCGGGCGGCAGCTTCGCGATGGGCGAAGAGGATGTCTATGACGAGGAGGGGCCGGTGCGGACGACCAGCGTCCACGGCTTCTGGATCGACCCACACGAAGTGACCAACCGCCAGTTCGCCGCCTTCGTCGCGGCGACCCACTATGTCACGGTCGCCGAGAAGCCGGTCGATCCCAAACAGTTCAACGTTCCCGCCGACCAGATTCCGCCCGACATGCTGAAACCCGGATCGGCGGTCTTCACCCCGCCCGATTTTCCGTCGAACCGCTACACCGACTGGTGGAAATATGTCCCCGGCGCCTCTTGGAAAAAGCCCTATGGTCCGCACGGTCCCGGCGCGGCGCCCGACGAACCCGTCGTTCATCTCGCGTGGGACGACATGATCGCCTACGCCAAATGGGCGGGCGGGCGCATCCCGACCGAGGCCGAATGGGAATATGCGGCGAGCGCCGGGCAGCGGTCGAAGAATGTCCAGCCCGAAGAGGCGAACAGCTGGCAGGGCGCCTTCCCCAATTACAATGCGGAGACCGACGGCTTCAAGGGCGTCGCCCCAGTCGGCTGCTACAAGCCCAACGCCAACGGCCTCTACGACATGGTCGGCAATGTGTGGGAGGTGACCTCGGACTTCTTCCGCCCCGGCCACGATCCGAAGGACAGGAATGACCCCAAGGGTCCCGACGAAGGATCGGCCTATGATCCGTTCAGCCCCGACGTGCCGTCGCGCACGGTGAAGGGCGGCAGCTATCTCTGTGCGCCCAACTATTGCCAGCGCTATCGCCCCGCCTCGCGCCAAGGGCGCGACCCGGGGATGGGGACGAGCAACGTGGGTTTCCGTCTCGTCTACGACAAGCTGCCGGGCGCTGGTTAGGGCGCGATCATTCTTGATGAACTCGTCATCCCGGCGAAGGCCGGGATCTCACCGTATCGGCCCAACGCCCCGGTGAGATCCCGGCCTTCGCCGGGATGACGAAAGGATTAAAGCCGGAATCATCCGCCTCCGGACGGTTCGACCAGCCCCCCGCCGAGCGCGACATAGAGCGTCACCAGATTGTCGACCTGCGCGCGGCGCAGTTCGATCAGCGCCTGCTCGGACGCGAAGAGGTTGCGTTCGGCGTCGAGCACTTCGAGGTAGGTCGACACCCCCTCGCGATAGCGCTTGCGCGCAAGGTCGGCGATGCGGCGCGTCGCCTCGGTCCCGCGCTCCTGCGCCTCGACCTGCTCGGCGAGATGGCGGCGCCCCGCGAGCGCGTCGGCGACCTCGCGGAACGCCGACTGCACCGTCTTCTCATAGGTCGCGACCGCGATATTCTCGCGCGCCTCGGCGACGGTCAGATTGCCCTTGTTGCGCCCGAAATCGAAGATCGGCAGGCTGATCGTCGGGCCGAAGCTCCACGTCAGGCCATTGTTACCGAACAGGCTGTCGAGCGACGAGGAGGCGAAGCCGATATTCCCCGTCAGCGAGATCGACGGGAAGAAGGCGGCGCGCGCCGCGCCGACATTGGCGCGCGCGGCGCGAAGCTGTTCCTCGGCCTGCAAGATATCGGGCCGCGCCACCAGCAGGTCTGACGGCAGCCCCGCGGTCAGCGCCGGCGGGCGCGACTGATCGACGAGCGGCAGCGGCGCGGGCAGGTCGGCCGGAAGCGGTCCGCCGACGAGCACGGCGAGGAAATTATCCGCCTGCGCCTTGGCGAGCTTTAAGCTGGCAAGCTGCGTTTCGGCCTGCGTCAGCAGCGTTTCCGACTGGCGATAGTCGAGCGCCGAGGTCACCCCCGCGTCGAGCCGCAGTTTGGCGATGCGCAGCCCCTCGCGCCGGCTGGTCACCGTCGCTTCGGCCAGGACGATCTGCTCCTCCGCCCCGCGCGCGGCGAAATAGGTCGAGGCGGTGTCGCGGATCAGCGACAGGCGAAAGGCGCGCTCGGCCTGCTGGGTCGCGAAATATTGGCTACGCGCGGCTTCGGACAGATTCTTCACCCGCCCCCAGAAATCGAGCTCGAAGCCGGTGACCCCGACCCCGACCGAATAGCGGTTCGAGGTGTCGGGGCCCGGCGGCGTGGTAAAGGCCGAAAAGGCGCGGCTGCGCGTCGCATCGGCGCTCGCCCCGACGGTCGGCAGGCGGTCGGCGTCCTGGATGCGATATTGCCCCTTCGCCTCCTCGATCCGCGCGACGGCGATCGCGAGGTCGCGGTTGCGATCGAGCGCGCGCGATACCAGCGCCGCGAGCTGCGGGTCGGCGAAGAAATCGCGCCACGAAATCTCGGTCGCGCGCTGGCCGAGCGTGACATCGTTCGCAAAGCCTTCGGGATAGTCGGGCGCGGTCGAGAGCGGCGGCCGCGTGTGCGGCGGCGCAAGGTTGACGCACCCCGACAGCATCGTCGCCGCGGCGAGAAGCAGGATCGGCTTACGCATGGGTCGGCCCCTCCTCATGATGGCTTTTCTCGGACGGGGCCGGGGGCCGCTTGCGGCTGAGCCACTTGCGCACCGACAGATAGAAGAGCGGGATGAAGAAGATGCCGAGCAACGTCGCGGCGATCATCCCGCCCATCACGCCGGTGCCGACCGCGCGGCGGCTCGCCGCCCCCGCTCCGCTCGCAATCACCAGCGGCACCATGCCGAGGATGAAGGCCATGCTGGTCATGATGATCGGGCGAAGCCGCAGCTTCACCGCCTCCATCACCGCGTCGAGCGTTCCCTTGCCTTCGGCCTCCTGCTCGATCGCGAATTCGACGATCAGGATCGCATTCTTCGCGGCGAGCCCGATGATCGTGATCAGCCCGACGTTGAAATAAATGTCGGCACTGAGCCCGCGCAGCATCGAGAAGAGCACCGCGCCGAGCACGCCCAATGGCACGACGAGCAGCACCGAAACCGGCACCGACCAGCTTTCGTAGAGCGCCGCGAGCAGCAGGAAGACGACGACGAGCGACAAGCCGAGCAGCATGCCGATCTGCCCCGCCGACTGCTTCTCCTCATAGGAGATGCCGGTCCATTCATAGGCGAAACCCGCGGGCAGCGCCTGCGCCAGCCGCTCCATCTCCGCCATCGCCTCGCCGGTCGACTGGCCGGGCGCGGGCTCGCCCGAGATCGTCATCGCGGGATAGCCGTTGTAGCGCTGAAGCTGCGGCGCCTGCGCCGACCATTCGGCGGTGCTGAACGATCCGAAGGGCACCATCTCGCCCGCCGCGCTCCGCACCTTGAGGTCGAGCACGTCCTGCGGCGTCATCCGGCTCGCGGCATCGGCCTGGAGCAGCACGCGCAGCACGCGGCCCTCGCGGGTGAAGTCGTTGGCATAAGCGCTGCCGAAGCTGATCGCGAGCGTCGCATTGACGTCGCCGATCGACAGGCCGAGCGCGCGCGCCTTGATGCGGTCGATGTCGACCTTGAGTACCGGTGCATCCTCCTGCCCCTCGGGCCGGACGTTGGCGAGTTTCTTGCTCTGCATCGCACCGCCGAGCATCTGGTTGCGCGCCGCGAGCAGCGCGTCGCGGCCCGCCCCGCCGCGATCCTGCAGCTTGAAGGTGAAGCCGCTCGATGTGCCGAGTTCGGGGATCGACGGCGGGCTCAGCGAAAAGACGAACGCCTCCTTGATGCCCATGAAGGCGCCCATCGCCTTGCCCGCGATCGCCTCGGCGCTGTTCTCCTTGCCGTGACGCTCTTTCCAGGGCTTCAGCGGCGTGAACATGATCGCGTTCGCCTGCCCCTGGCCGAAGAAACTGAACCCGCGCACGAAGACGGTGTCCGCAACCTGCGGCTGTTCGGCGAAGAATTTCTTCACCTGGTTCGCGGCGATGTCGGTGCGCTGCGTCGTCGCGCCCGGCGGTGCCTGAACCACCGTAATCAGAAAGCCCTGATCCTCTTGCGGCAGGAACGAACCCGGCAGGCGGAAGAAGAGCAAAGCGGTGATCGCAACCAGCGCCAAGAAGACGCCTAGCCAGCGCAGCGGCGCCGACAGCACGTGGCCGACCTGTCCCTGATAGCGATCGGTCGTGCGGCCGAACCAGCTATTGAAGCCATCGAAGAAGCGGTCGACGCGCGCGCCGATCGGCCCGCTGCGCTTTGCCGCGTCGTGCGGCTTCAGCAGCGTCGCGCATAGCGCGGGGGTCAGCGTCAGCGCGAGCAGCGCCGAAAAGCCGATCGAGATCGCCAGCGTCAGCGAGAATTGGCGATAGATGCCGCCGGTCGATCCGGGGAAGAAAGCCATCGGGATGAACACCGCGATCAACACCAAAGTGATACCGATGATCGCCGAGGTGATCTGGCTCATCGCCTTCACCGTCGCCTCATAGGGTGACAGATGCTCCTCGCTCATGATGCGCTCGACATTCTCGATCACGACGATCGCATCGTCGACGAGGATGCCGATCGCGAGCACCATGCCGAACAGGGTCAGCACGTTGATCGAAAAGCCCGCCATCCACAGGCCAAGGCACGCACCGGCCAGCGCGATCGGAACGACGACGGTCGGGATCACCGTCGCGCGCCAGTTCTGGAGGAAGAGGAACATGACGAGGAATACGAGCGCCATCGCTTCGGCGAGCGTCTTGACCACCTCCTCGATCGACAGGCTGATGAAGGGGGTCGTGTCATAGGGGATCGACCAGGTGACGTCGGGCGGAAAGCCCTTCGCCAGCTCGTCCATCCGTTCGCGGATACCCGCCGCGGTCGAGAGCGCGTTCGCGCCGGGGGTGAGCTGGACCGCGAGCCCCGCCATCGGCTTACCGTTGAGTTCGGACGAGAAGAGATAGCTCGCGGCGCCGAGTTCGACGCGGCCGACGTCGCCCAATGTCACCGCCGACCCGTCGGGGTTGGCGCGCAGGATGATGCTTGCGAACTGTTCGGGCTTGGTGAAGCGGCCCTGCGTCGTGATGACGGCGTTAAGTTGCGCGCCCTTGGCGAGCGGCTGATCGCCGAGCTGGCCGCCGGGCGTCTGGCTGTTCTGTTCCTGCACCGCGCCGAGCGCTTCGGCGGGCGAGAGATTGTAGGAGGCGAGCTTCTGCGGATCGAGCCAGATGCGCATCGCATATTCGGGCGCAAAGGCCTGAACGTTGCCGACGCCGTTGACGCGGCGCAGCTCGTCGAGCACGCGCGTGTTGGCGAAATTGTTGATCTCCATCGGGTCGGTCTTGCCGCTCTTCGACGTGATCGCGACGATCAGCAAGAAGCCCGAATTGGCCTCGGTCACCGAAATGCCCTGCCGCCGCACATCCTCGGGCAGGCGCTGTTCGACGCGGCGCAGGCGGTTCTGGACCTCCATCTGCGCATTGTCGATGTCGGTCCCCGCTTCGAAGGTCAGGGTGATCGACGCGGTGCCGTTCGATTCGCTGGTCGAGGCCATGTAGAGGAAGCCCTCGACCCCGTTCAGTTCCTGCTCGATCACCTGCGTGACATTCTGCTCGAGCGTCCCGGCGTCGGCGCCGGGATAGGTGACGCTGATCGTCAGCGACGGCGGCGCGACCGACGGATATTGCTCGACCGGCAACCCGCGCAGCGCGATGATCCCGGCGAGCAGGATGCCGATGGCGATGACCCACGAAAAGATGGGTCGGTCGATAAAGAAACGGGGAGTCATGCGGTCGGCCTCAGCGCTTAGTCGTCGCGGTCTTGGGCGGTGCGGTCCGGGCGGGCTGGGGCCGGGTTGCGGCGGCACCCGCGACCTTCACCGCCTGCCCCGGCTGAACCTTTTGCAGGCCATCGACGATCACCTTGTCGCCGGGGCGCAGGCCATCGACGATCGCCCACTGCCCCTGCTCCATCGTGCCGAGCTTGACGGGGCGGATCGCCGCCTTGTTCTGGGCATCGACGATCATCACCGTAGCCGCGTCGGCGGACAGCTTCACCGCGCGCTGCGGGATCAGGATGCCGTTGGGGCGGATGCCGGCCTTGATCCGCGCCCGCACGAACTGGCCGGGCAGCAGGGCATTGTCCGCATTCGGGAATTCGGCGCGCAGCGCCGCGGTGCCGGTCGCCTCGTCGATCGACAGGTCGAAGAAATCGAGGTGCCCAACCACCGGATAGGGTGTGCCGTCCTCGAGGATCAATTGCACCTCGGTCCGCGCCGTGGGCGGCAATTGCAGCCGCCCCGATTCCATGTCGCGGCGGATCGCCATCAGGTCGGAGCTCGACTGGCCGAAATTGACGTAGACGCGGTCGATCTGCTCGATCGTCGTCAGCAGCGTGCCCTGCGCGGCGCTGACCAGCGCGCCCTCGGTCACCTCGGCACGGCGCGCGCGGCCGCCGATCGGCGCCGTGACGGTCGCATAGCCGAGGCTGAGCCGCGCCGAATCGAGATTGGCCTGCGCCGACTGGACGTCGGCCTCGGCCGTGCGCTGCGCCGCGACCGCGGCATCATATTCCTGCTTGCCGATTGCCTGCTCCGACAAGAGCGGTTGATAGCGGTTCACGACCTGCCGCGCGTTCGCCGCCGTCGCCTGCGCGCGGGCAAGCTGCGCGCGGGATGCATTGACGTTGGCGGTGAGCTGCCGCGGATCGATACGGAACAGCGCCTTGCCCGCGGCAACATAGCTGCCCTCCTCGAACAGGCGGCGTTCGACGATGCCGTCGACACGCGCACGCACCTCGGCGGTGCGATAGGCCTGGACGCGGCCGGGCAGTTCGATGACGTTCGGCACGGCCTGGGTGCCGACGGTCACGATATTGACCTCGGGCGGCGGTGGCGCAGGCGGCGCCTCGGACGAGCAGGAAGCCAGCACGAGGGCCAGCGCAGCGCAGGCGGCGCTTGCCACGGGACGAAGGCGAATCATAAGGACCCCTGGAAAATCGATGTTTGCTGAACGAAAAACGGGCCGGAACCGTTGCGTTGAATCGCCGTGTAATCTAAATTACAGACAAGAGCAAGGGAGAGAATAGGCGTTGGACAAGTGCGAATCGACGATATGTCAGGCGGATAGGCCGACCCCGCGCGAACGGCGGCACGAGGCGATTCTCGACGCGGCCGAATCCTTGTTCATCGAACAGGGCTATGACAGGACGAGTCTCGCCGAAATCGTCCGGCGGTCGGGCGGCTCGCTGGCTACGCTCTACGAGCTTTTCGGCAACAAGCAGGGCCTGCTCCACGCGATTGCGACGCGCTGGCGCGACCAGACGGTGCTGAGCCGCATGGAACGCGGCGACATCGCGGCGCAATCGAACGTCGAAACGCTGATGAATTATGTCGAGAGCGAGCGCGAATTCCGCCGCTCGCCGCGCGCGATCGCGCTGATGAAGATGCTGGTGTCCGAATGCCTCCGCGACCGGGACTTCGCGCTGCAAATCTATCGCGACCTGCATATGCCCGCGGTCCGCGAGCTTTCGGACCTGTTCGCCGACTGGGCTGCGACGGGCGAAGCCGAAATCGACGATCCCGAAGCGGCTGCGCAACTGTTCGTCTCGACCGTTTCGGGCGATTCGATGCTCAGCACCCTGGCGGGGGTCGAGGACGGAATGCTCGACGAGGATCAGGTCCGCTGGCGGCTTCGGCCCTTCTTCGCGCATTTCCGGATTGGGTAAAAAGATTGTGTGCTCCCGCGAAGGCGGGAGCCCATCTCCGAACGGTTTTATTTTGCACGGGCCGGAGATGGGTCCCCGCCTTCGCGGGGACACACGGCGGCTTTGCATATTCTAACCCGCCCCGCCCCCCAACGCCTGATACAGCGCGACATAGGCGGTCAGCCGGTCGGCACGAAGCTGGATCAGCGCCTGATCGACCGCGAGCAACGCGCGCTGCGCGTCGATCTGTTCCAGATAGGGCGAATAGCCCGCGCGATAGCGGTTGGTCGCGTGGCGCAGCACCTCGGCGACCGCGGTGTGCTGCGCGAGCAGCGCCTGTTCCTGCGCGCCCAGCCGGTCGATCAGCGCAAGCTGATCCTCGACCTCGCGGAAAGCAGTGAGCACCGACTTGCGATAGGCGAAGGCGGCCTGGTCGCGCTGCGCGGTCGCGGCGTCATATTGCCCCTGCAGCCGCCCGCCCTGAAAGATCGGCGCCAATATGCTGCCGCCGATCGACCAGATGCTGATCGGGTCACCGAGCAGGTTCGACGCCACCGCCCCCGCCGACGCCGAAAGCCGGATCTGCGGCAGGAACTGCGCGCGCGCGGCGCGCAGATTGGCGTCGGTCGCGGCGAGCGCATATTCGGCCTGCGCGATGTCAGGCCGGCGGCGGACGAGATCTGACGGCAGCACGGCGGGCACCACCGGCGTCGCCAGCGCATCGAAACTCGCTCCGCGCGCGATCGCGTGCGGCGTGTCGCCGACGAGCAAGGACAGCCCATTCTCCTGCCGCGCGATCGCCGCCTCGATCGCCGGAATCTGCTGCTCGGCGGCGCGATATTCGGCCTCCGACTGCCGCAGTTCGAGCTGGGACGTATAGCCCGCCTCGGCGCGGTCGCGCGCGATGCGCAGCGCTTCGCCGCGCGAAACCAGCGTCTGCTTCAGAAGATCGCGCCGCGCGTCGAGCGCGAGCAGCGTGATATAGCCGCTCGCCGCCGCCGCGCTGACCGACAGCGTCGCCGCCTCGCGCGCCGCCGCGACCGCCGCGGCGTTGGCGCGCGCCGCATCGCGCCGCGCCGCATTGCCGCCGAACAGGTCGACCTCATAGGCCGCCTGGAAGGTCGGCTGCGCAGAAACGCTCTCGCTCGGCTGGCCGAAGGCATTGACCGTCCGCGCTTCCGATCCCGGCAGGCTTGCCGACAGCGTGGGCAGGAGCAGCGACCGCGCGACGCGCTCCTGCGCGCGCGCCTCGGCGACGCGCGCCGTGGCGATGGCGAGGTCGGTATTGTTCGCGCGTGCCTGCTCGACGAGCGCGGTAAGCTCAGGATCGCCGAAGCGCCCCCACCAGGCGGCATCGATCGCGCCGTCGGCGGGCAATGTCGTGCGCCAGTCGGCGGGCGGCGCGACGGTGCTGGCCTCGGGGCGCGGCGTCAGCGCCGGCACGCAGGCGCCGAGCAGCAACGGCAGCAAAAGCGCGACGCGTCTCAACGCCCGCCGTCCGTATCGGCGCTGCCCGTATAGACGGTGGCGACGACCGACATGCCCGGGCCGAGCCGCGCCGCGAGCTTCTGGCCCGGATCGATGCGGATGCGCACCGCGATGCGCTGCGGCACCTTCACGAAATTGCCCGATCCGGTGTCGGGCTTGATGACGCTGAACTCGCTTCCCGCCGCGGGCGCGACGCTCTCGACCGTGCCCTTGAGCGCTTCCCCGCCGAGCGCGTCGACGCGCATCCGCGCCTTTTGCCCGACGCGGATGTTCGCGGTCTGCGATTCCTTGAAATTGGCGACCACCCAATGCGTCTGCGGCACCAGATACATGAGCTGGGTGCCAGGATTGACGAGTTGGCCGACGCGCACCGACACCTCGCTGAGGCTGCCCGAGCGCGGCGCGCGGATCACCGTGCGGCCGAGGTCGATGGCGGCGAGCCCGCTCGCCGCCTTGGCATTCTCCACCCCGGCTTCGAGCCCGCTGCGCCCGACCGTGACCGATCGCACCTGCTCGACCGCGATCTGGTGCTGCGCCTGCGCCTGGCGCACCGCCGCCTCGGCCTGGCGAAGCGCCGCAAGCGTCTGATCGCGCT
>Ga0182745_1000230_pt1 | contig 70213 bp, 59 predicted proteins | sample eDN3rd30CKraftBY_FD_128523 | JGI IMG/M metagenome (GOLD analysis project Ga0182745, IMG submission 128523) | Enriched backyard soil microbial communities from Emeryville, California, USA - eDNA 3rd pass 30_C Kraft BY (version 2) (version 2) | ecosystem: Environmental > Terrestrial > Soil >... | reverse complement strand
GAGGAACCAGTCGACGGTCATCAAGACCGGCAGCCGAGCGGGCGAAAGCCCGACCGCCGAGAAGATCAACGGCAAGGTGACGAAGCTACCCGAGGGGATCCCCCCTGCCCCCACACTCGCGAGCAGGGTCGTCAACACGATCATCAACTGCTCTTTCGGCCCCAGGGAGTAGCCCATCGACTGCGCCATGAACAGAACCGCGGAGGCCTGGTACAGCGCGGTTCCGTCATTGTTGAAGTTCGTTCCCACGCAGGCCGCGAGCTGGCTCGACTCGCGCGAAACCCCTAGGCGTTCCAACGCTCGCAAGGTGATCGGCATGGTGGCGGCCGTGCTCGAAGTGCTGAAGGTGCTCGCCATCACATTCGATGATCCCTTCAAGAACCGGAGCGGTGACATCCGGCCGAAGATGGCCATGAGAACCAGATACCACACCACCTGAAGCGAGAGGCCTGAAACCACGACCACGATGAGCCAGATGAGCGACCGGAAGATGTTCAACCCTTCCTTCTGGCCGACCCGTGCCGCCACGATTCCGAGGACCGCCAGCGGAATGATCGCCACGACCCAGAGCAAGACCCGCATGAGCAGCTCGAACCCAAGGTTCAGGAGGTCGATGGCGACCTTGCAAGAACTTTCCCCCTTTGCCTGCTGCTCGTTCCGGATTTTCACGAATCCGATGGAGAGGGCCAGGGTTAGCAAGACGAGTTGCGCGAGGTTGTTGTCGGTGAATGCGGCCCCGACACTTTTCGGAACGAGGTCGAGCAGAACATCCGTGACGGACTTCTTGGGAAGTGGGGCGACCGACTCACCAGCCGACGCTAACTCTGCCCCCACGCCCGGCTGAATCAGGTTCGAAAGGGTCAGTCCGATCCCCATCGCCACCAGGGTATTAATCAGGTAATACCCCATCATCAACGCCCCCTGGCGACCTCGAATGTCGTTGGAAACGATCGTGCTGAGAATCGCCAACACGACGAGGGGAGCGGCCAGCGCGGTCAACGCGCGGATGATCAGCGTCGGGAGGATCTCGAGTGAAACCGCCCCTTCTCCCCAGACGAGGCCAAGGGGGATGGCCAGGATGACGGCCAAAATTACCCAGGCGTAGAGCGGGAGCCCACCAGGGCGGATTTCGGGCTCGTCAGAGGCTTCCACCTTGGCCGGGTTTGGAATCTCGGTCATCGTGGTATCGATCCTAACAGAAGGGAAATGCAAACCAAAAGGATCGGAGGCCGATCGGCGGCGTCGAGATGGACGTGATACGACATCAAGCGGTTGAAGGCAAGCACGAGACGATTCGGATGAGGCCGAACCTCGGCCTAACTTTGCCGAATGAGAAGTCACCAACCTCGGTCCCAGCCGGGAGTTAACGTACTTGTACGCCCCTGGTACGAGCCCAGATGACATTCAAAGGAGCACCCAAAAACACGAAAGAATCCAGACTCGACCAACGTCGAGCGCTGACCTTCGCAATGGAGGCGAGACGCGGTACCTCTCTTCAAACAAGGATGCCTAGCCACGGCTCAATTCCGTGTTCTCGGGCTCCAGAGGACTCAAGTGATCAGCTTGCGGAGGAGTAGGCGAAACGCGGGCAAGACGCCCGCGCTCGCAGGAAAAAATTGGGCTTGGGCCAAACCTAGCCTTGGGGCTGACCAAGCACGAGTTGGGTGTTCAGTCCACGAAGACGAATTCATTGGTGAGCATGAGGACCTGGGCATACTCTTCCCAGGGGGAAAGGGGAGGTTTGGAGGGCCCCTTGAATCCGTCGGTCGCGTTCCAGACTTTCGTGCCGGGAGCGAGGTACTTGATGACGGGAGCCCACTCGAACGAGTCAAAACTCGGGTTGGTGCGGCAATCCACAACGAAGTCGATGGTTTCTCCCGCTTTGACCTCATAGCGGTCTACCTTGGTGGATGTCCGTGCATTGTGGGAGATCCAATCGCCGAGGTTTCCCTTTTCCGAAGCCACGATCCGGCCTCGCACTCCATCTCCTTGCGGGGATCGGTGCCCAAGCGTCCCTTCGATCTGGATCACACCCGCTTCGGGGGCCCGCCAACGTCTGATCGCGGCGTGTTGAGAGTCTTTCCCCACATGGCCCCCGGCAACCTTCAGGTAGAGGTGACCGAACTGGGGGTCAGGTATCGAACCGCTGAACTGCCAGGAATCGCCGGTCCAGTGCGGAAACCGAGTGAACTCGGCGACCTTCGACGAGGCCTCATCAATGCCGCCGTAACCGAGCTCCCACGGGTCGAGTGAAACCTGGTTCGGTACGAGCGTTTGTTGTTGCAGAAACGCCAGGGCCCGATCGATCTCGAATGCCTCGGGCGCCCGGCCAAGCACCCGTCTGTAGATCGCACGGACCCGAGCTTCGGGGATGGACTCTTTCTCCGTGAGCTGGGCCAGATGGCGGGCCTGCTCCATCACAAACGGGCTGTTGAGCAAAAACAAGGCCTGTTGAGGGACCGTGGTGACGAACCGCTTGGGGCTCGTTGCGTCGGGGCTGGCAAAGTCGAAGGTCCGATAGAGCCCATCCAGATTCTGGCGGTCGATGAGCCCGTAAACCGTGCGTCGGCCGGTGTAAGGGGCCTTGGCCAAATCGACCGACCTTCCACCCAACGTTGGGTCGAGTTGGCCGGAAACCGCGAGCAGCGCGTCGCGCATCGGTTCGAACTCAAGACGCTTGCGTGGATAGCGCCAGAGGAGCTTGTTGGAGGGGTCGAGCTTCTCGCTCGCGGGGACGAGGTCGCTCCGTTGCTGATAAACATTGGAGAGCATGATCCGCCGATGCAAGGTCTTCAAGGACCAGCCGGATCGGACGAACTCCGCGGCCAGGTCGTCAAGGAGCTCGGGATGGGTCGGTGGTTCGCTCCGAAGCCCGAAGTCGCTCGCCGTGGCCACGAGGCCCGTACCGAAGTGGAGCATCCAGACTCGATTGACCAGCACCCGCGCGGTCAGTGGATTCTTGGGATCGATAATCGCCTGGGCCAGATCGAGCCGTCCGCTCCCGTTCGAGAAGGGCTTTCGCGTGGGACCCGCCAGGACTTGAAGGAACTGCCGAGGAACCTGCGCACCAGGGCGACCGGGGTTGCCTCGCAAGAAGACGTGAGGATTGACCGGTTGAGGGAGATCGTTCAGCACCATGGCCCGGGGAGGAGCCCCCGCGTGCGACGCGGCCAAGGCGGAGATCTCATTGTTGAGCTGCCTGAACCGGTTCCGCTCACTTCGGTCGAGCGCCCGACCAATGTCTTCACTCGCCAGGTCCGCGATTCCTCCCGGCGCACTGAGAACCTCGGCCAGCTCGGTCCACGCTCTGGACTCGGAGGTGTCAGCCCCCTTGCCGCTCGACTTCGCCCTTTCCCGTGCCTCCTTCAGAAGCTCTCCGTATTTCTGTGCGGCTTCAAGGCGCGAAGCGGGGGGATCGTTCTTGAACGCCTCGAGGACGATCGGGTTCCATGAGTCGCCCTTCTTTGCGATCAGGTCGGTTACTCCCTGCTTGAAGTTCGCGTCGGAGAGCGCCGACAAATCAGGCCAGAGACCGAAGACGGGGTCGGAACTCCTCCCCTCGCGCTGAGTGAGCCGAGCTTTCCACCGCGAAATCGCCAGCCGCAGCCGCCCTGTTGGGAGCGAGTCGGCCCGGGCTCGATCGTCGAGCTTAGGATGCCTGGCATTCAGGTCCAACGTGATGGCGGCCACCAGATATACGTCGGCCCTCTGAATCAGGTCGTCCTGGAACTCTCGTCGCTTCTGAGCGAGGTAATCGTCGCGTTTCGCGGTCCGTTTCGCGGTCTCGCGTTCAAAATCAAGCGTTTCCGGGCTCTTACTCGGCCCTTCGGGAAGCACGGGTAGGTCGCCTGGTTCAACCGAGCTCGCGAAGACCCCATAAAGGGAGTAATAGTCCTCGATGGGAATCGGGTCGAACTTGTGGTCGTGGCAGCGTGCGCAGGATACGGTCAGGCCCAGGAGGCCTCGGGTCACCACGTCGATCCGGTCGTCAATGATATCCTGCTGGTTATTCAAGAACCGACGGCCCACCGTCAGGAATCCCATCGCCGCGAGCGATCCGTCCCTATCGGTTTCCGCCTTCGGGAGTCGGTCGGCCGCGATCTGTTCGATGATGAACTGGTTGTAAGGTAGGTCATCGTTGAATGACTTGATCACATAGTCTCGATAGGTATACGAATAAGGGTAGCGGCGCTCTTCGTTGAACACATAACCCTTGGTGTCGGCGTATCGCGCCACATCGAGCCAGTGACGTCCCCAACGCTCCCCGTACTGGGGCGAGGCGAGAAGCCGGTCAATCACTTTTGCCCAGGCATCGGGGGCGGAGTCGGACTCGAAGGCTTCGATTTGGTCGGCCGTGGGAGGAAGTCCCACCAGGTCGAAGCTGGCCCGGCGAATCAAGGTGCGCCGGTCGGCCCTGGGGGAAGGCTTGACCCCTTGGGCTTCCAGCTTGGCGAGAATATACGCATCAATCGGCGTTTTAACCCAGGACTGGTCGTGAACTTTCCCCGGTGGAGTGGGTGAGATGGGCTGGAACGACCAATGCTTGCCCGTGGCTGCATCCATTTCCGCCGCAGAGAGGATCACGCCGGTCGGCCACGCGGCACCTCGGCTAACCCATTGCGCAATCGCGTCGATCTTCGGGGCGTCCAGCTTTCCCTTGGGAGGCATCTTGATATCTTCGAGTTCGTGGCTGAGTGCCTGGACGAGCAAGCTCTCGCTGGGGTTGCCCGGCTCGATGGCCGGTCCGCTGTCTCCCCCTTTCAGCAAGGCCTCACGTGAGTCGAGCCGCAAACCGGCCGATTGCTTTTTCTCGCCGTGACAGCGCACGCAAGACTCAAGCAACAACGGCCTGACGTTCGACTCAAAGAACTCCAGATCGGCCTGGGAATCCGCCGCCGCGGGAGCCTCGGCGCGGGTAACCGGGCCGTAGCCAAGGGCGAGGGCGAGACACAGCGCCGGCGGGAGAAGATGGTCTCGGGTCATCGTGGATTACTCGGTCGCGGGGAGTATGGTGGGCGCCCGTTTGTGACGTTTGGGCGTGTTCGACGATTGCGTTGGGGTGACCGGAGCACCGCCTGGGGAGACTTCGCGGACCCCCCTATTCTACGGAGTAGGACCACTCCATGAATAGGCCGGCTTCAAGGAGGATCGATCGATGGGTACTCCGTTTGACCTTGTTCCCGGCAACGGGCTTGATCAAGTTAATACGACCTCGCACTTCATGCGACAGCCTTGACGAACGACCGAACCTGGCGAGACCGAAATTGTGATCGAGCCCACCTTGCCCGAAACCCAACTTCACATCATTTTGTTCGAGCCCGAAATTGCCGCGAACACTGGCTCGATCGGTCGTACCTGCGTTGCGCTTGGAGCAAAGCTCTGGCTCGTTCGTCCGCTTGGATTTCGCATCGACGACCGGCACCTTCGCCGCGCGGGCCTGGATTACTGGGACCACCTCTCCTGGAAGGCCGTAGACTGCCTCGACGAGGTGGTCGAGCAGCTCGGCGGGGACCGGGTCTGGTCATTCAGCACCAAGGGACGCAAGAACTACACCGAGGCTCGATTTCAAGCAGGAGACGCCTTGCTCTTCGGCCCTGAGAGCCGAGGGTTACCTAAGTCCTGGTTGGAGGCTCAGACCGAGCGGGTCGTTCGAATCTCGATCAGGCCCGAGGCTCGGAGCTTGAACCTCGCGAATGCCGTGGCCATCGGCGCGTTCGAGGCTGCGCGTCAACTCGATCTCGCTCACTTCGACGCCAGGCTTTCCTCTCCGACCTCTCCTCTCGATTCGAACCCTTTCGAGAACGGCGGCTGAGCTTGCCGAGGTCCCTCTGAGTCCAGGGACGTAATGGGCCAGTCCATTCCGCTTTCGCCTTGAGCAAGCGGAGTAACCAGACTTCACCGATTTGCCGATCCAGGTGCTTGACACCCACGAAGCAGTTCACTAGCTTCTTGTTGAGATTGAATCGCAATCTCAATCGACATTGGTGCTCGAGACGAAATCTGGTCCATTCGTCTTGTTCTCTTCAACGTGTGACGATCCATGTCGCATCGAAGAACGAACGATCGCTCCGCCTCGACGGAATCAGTTGATGTTGCGCTTAGCGTTTCGCCGAGCTTCATCGAACTCGTAGTCCCTCCTCCGCCCTCTTCCCCTCTTTCCCACGCGGCGGTTCGTTGTGAGAGAGGGAGGTGCCCGTCAGACTGGTCACGCGGCATACGAACCACGGGGGGCGCACGATGAGGTCCTACCGAGAAGAGCTCATGAGGCGCTCCCTGGCGTTCTTTCATAAGGGGAAGATCGCCCAGGCGGATCAAGCCGCGGCTGAGGCGGTCTTGATCTTTCCGGACGACGGCGAACTCTGGCAACTCCATGGCCTGCTCCGCCAGCGCCTTGGAGATCACGACCGCGCGTGCTCCGCGCTGGAGACGGCGGGGCTTTTGGTACCACTCAGCCCAGCCGCGCAATGCGCCCTGGCTGATTGCCACGCTCGAGCTGGGCGAAAAGAACTTGCCCGAGAACTCTATCGTAACCTCGTTCGCGTTCGATCCTGCCCGACCTCGCTGTTGGCCTCGGTCGCCTCGGGGCTTGGAGGCATCGGTGACGACGCCGCGGCCCTTGATGTCTATCACGAGCTCGCCCAGCGTGAACCGAATCGGCACGACGCCCTGTTTGGGGTGGCCTATCACATGCGACTGATCGGTCATGCGCCGGAGGAGATCCTCCCGGTGATTGACCGAGCCCAAAACATTGCGCCTGAGATCACGGTTTACCGCGTGTTGAAGGCCTCGCTCCTGGCACAGCTCGGGCGATTCGATGAGGCCTGCGAAGCACTCCGCGACGCGAAGCCCCGCGCGCTCGGATGCTCGGGTTGCCTCCGGCGCGTCATGACGTTCCTTGATGGAGGCCGGACCGACGAGTTCCTCGAAACCTTTCGAGAGCACGCGGATCGGATCTCGGGTTGCCGTCAGGACGAACTACCATGACGTCATCAGGGACAGCCCGCTGAGCCAAGGGATGGGTCCAGAATCGTCAAGGCCGCATCGGACGAGGAAAGCCATTCCCTTTAGATCGGTCCCCTCCTTTCCTCACGGCCGGTTTCGGTCCGCCTTGAGTTGGATCAGCCGCTCCTCGTCCAGGTCCCAGTCCAACCAACGTGTTCAAGGCTAAACTCCGATGCATTCCCACGGCCAGGAGGGGCTCGGGTGGAACCCAAGTGGAATGGCGGCAGGTGGATCCGCTTGGCTTGCTCACCTCTCCACCCATGAGAGAGGCTGATTTGAGCTCGGTTGAACGAGCCGCTCGGGGTTGCTTGGGCAGTCGAACTTCAAGCAACTGCCCCGCCTCGGTTTGAAGTTCCGGCCAGTGTGTCGGGAGACCCTCACGGAGCCCACGATAGGGCTGCGTACATCACCCCGAGTTTGATGGGGTCTCTTTTCCCAAGACCCTCAACCCGTTGGTCGGTGACGACTCGAAAGTCGCCGAAAAAATTACATGATGACATGATTTGAATTAATAGATTATTTGCATAAATTAACTCGTGTATTGATCAGGCCTATTTGGACCCAGGAAGCCACCGAGGAACAACTCTATGACGCCTCCCATTCGTTCCAGACCAAAGCGTGCATTTACATTGATCGAGCTTCTGGTGGTCATCGCGATCATCGGCGTGCTCGTCGCGCTACTGTTGCCCGCCGTACAGGCGGCGCGGGAGGCGGCGAGGCGAGCTCAATGTACCAACAACATCAAGCAAATCGCCCTCGGGGTTCATAATTATGTCGATGTTCAAGGGCGTCTACCGATCGGCCAGGTTGTCAACGGGCCCGGGATGGCATCGACGCTCTATCGAATCGGGACAAACTGGTCGGTAAGCCTTTTGCCCTATGTGGAGCAGACGGCGGCCTACAACAGTTGGAACGTCACGTTCAGCTTTCCCGAAGCGCCGAACACGACGGTCTCTCGGATGGCGTTCGGCGTCTATCACTGCCCCTCCTCTCCGACTGGACTCACCGACGTCTACACCTCGGGTTCCGACATCGCCGGCGCGGCGAAGGGAGAGAAGTTTACCTCGGGCGTGGTCGACTACTTCGTCACGTCCAGCGTCTATCAACCCCCCACCGTCCTGGGCGGCATGATCGACTTTTACGTTACCCCGGTCGGCTCACCGCTCTCCGTCGTTACCGATGGCCTGTCAAACACGACCATGTTCACGGAATCGACAGGCGGGGCAACCGTCTACTCTCACGGAGGACTGGAGTGGAAAGAGAATGATGTCGCCTTCGGCCACATTGGGGCCCTGAATCGCATGTTGCAGAGGTCGAGTAGCGGCGATGGCAAGATCTCGTACGGAGGGAATTGCGTGATCAACTGCGCGAATTTTGGTAGCGGTTCCTTCAGCTTTCATCCCGGCGGCGTGAATGTGGCCATGGGCGATGGTAGCGTCCGGTTCCTGAAAGAGACGATTGCCGTGAACACCATGTTCAAGCTCATCGGCGTCAACGACGGAGGGATCATCTCGTCCGATGAATACTAATAGTTTGAAAACATGTCGACTTTATTCAAAGTGGCCTAAGCAACTCCTTCTGGGTTTGGTCGTCGCGTTCTCCGGATGCTCGGGCGATTCCGGGGATGGGCTAAAGAAGTATCCGGTCCACGGTAGTGTACTGGTCAACGGGAAGCCCGCCTCTGGCGTGGTGGTGACCTTTAACAATCTCGATCAAGCCGCTCCAGGTAATGCGGCCAGACCGGTTGCTCGAGCGGACGCCGACGGAAGATTTGAGCTCTCAACCAATGGTGAGAAGGATGGCGCCATTGAGGCGGACTATTCCGTGACCTTTTTCTGGCCCTCCGACGACGGCCCGATACCGTCGGACCTACTGGAAGGTCGATTCATGGATCCCGGAAACTCCTCGGTCAAGAGCCAGGTCAAGCCGGGTGAAAATGAGCTTGAACCTTTTCAACTAACTTTCGAGGCAACGCCGGAACGCAAGCAGCGCGTTCATCCCAGAGGGTAGAGATCGAGCTTGGGACGACACTCGCTAGGCTTTCCGTTCGTCGCATCATCGACGCCGCCGAAGCTAGGCCCTCCCCCCTGAGTGTTCCCCCTTGGCGGCTCGTGCTGACCCTCCCAACATGCCCATTCTGTTCTCACGTCTCCCAAAACCCGATCCTGCCCCGTTCGAGAATTGCCGATTTGACCTTCGGCGTGCTCGGTGAATCAGACCATGGTATTGTCGAGTGGCCGTGCCCCCTGACGGACACCTCGACCGGTGAGCTCGAGCATGTTTTTGGAGCCCATTCGGGAGTGTTGAGTCCACCTTTGGCATGCGTCACGATCCGAACAGAACCAAGCCCCCGAGGTCCCAAGATGCGTTTCGTGTCTCACCTGAGCTGTCCAACCTGCGGGGCAACTTATCCGGCCAACAGGCTTATGAACCTGTGTGAGAACGACGGAAGGCCGGTGCAGGTGGTGCTCGACCTGGAACGTTTGAAGGCCGAACGAGGGCCGGATGGAGGGTGGGACCCATCGCGACCGGATCTCTGGCGATTCGGGGGCCTGCTTCCCCTCGACGTTGCCGATCCGGAAGATCGGCCATTCATCGTGTCACTCGGCGAAGGGAATACCCCTGCCCTGCCGTATCGCCACCCGGTGGCGGATCGCGTTGGCTGCCGGCTGGAGGTGAAGGACGAGGGAAAGCCCTACCTTGGGTATGGAGCCAATCCAACTCTCTCGTTCAAGGATCGAGGGATGGCGATGACCGTCTCCATGGCAAAGGCCATGGGGCTGACCCGGCTCGCGGTGCCGACCCAGGGGAATGCGGGTGATGCCCTGGCGCGCTACGCACAGGCGGGGGGGCTTCAAGCAGCCATCGTGATGTCGCCCGACACCGACCTTCCCGTCCTGGGGAGCGTCGCGGCCATGGCCCAACTCTACCCTGAACAAATCCTTCTCGAACTCGTTGAAGGAACCATCGTGGATTGCGCCCAGCGCATCCGTGACCATTATCTTCCATTCGGCTATTTCAGTGTCGCAACCTTCCAGGAACCTGGCTGGCGAACCGAAGGGAAGAAGACGCTCGGCCTTGAGATGGCGGAACCGGCCGGCGATCGGCTCGCGGAGCGGATCTGGCAGCTCCCCGACGTGATCGTCTACCCGACGGGGGGTGGAACCGGCGTGGTCGGCATGGCCAAGGCGTTTAATGAGCTGGAGGCACTTGGCCTCGTCGGTAGCCAACGCCCTCGGATGATCTGCGTTCAGAGCGCGGCCACCACGCCGATTGTTCGGGCCTTCGAGGCAGGCGAAGTTGATATTACCCCCCTACCTCCTGGACAGACGATCGCCACCGGCCTGAACGTTGCTCGGAACGTGGGGCACATCCAGGTGCTTCGGATCCTCCGCGAGACGGGCGGAGCCGCCCTCGCCGTGACGGACGCACAGATCGAGCAGGTGATTCGCGACGAGTGGAAGGAGCGCCGATTCGCCTGGTCCCCCGAGGGAGCCGCCACCCTGGCCGTCCTGCCCGAGCTTGCCGATCGGGGTCTCATCAAGCCCAAGGACCGAGTCGTCCTGGTGAACACCGCCGCCGCCGAGAAGTACCTGCCGACCATCCGGTCCTGGATCGACGGGGGGCCTTGATCAACTTTCCTCGCGTCGCCAGCCGGGTCGCTCGAGCCAACTGGTAGCCATCAGCCCAATTGGCGTGTCAGGATCCACTGATCTGGGATTCGGCGATTGGCGCTCGCCTTCGCGCAACCGGGAGATACCGGCAGGCCACTCCAGCCAGTAAGAACATACCACCCACCAAGGTTGGTAGCGCGGGGCGTTCTCCGACGAACAGAAGCACCCAGATCGGGGTGAGCACCGGCTCTAGCAGGCCGAGCAATCCGGCCTCGGGGGCCCCAATATCCTGAAGCCCTCGAGCGAAGAGGATGTAAGGGATCGCCATTTGAACGATCCCGAAGGCGATCAACAAGGGAACGCTCGAGATTGGTGGAAGCGCAATGGAACCTCGGACCGCTAGTAACCAGATTCCCAGGGCAATCGCGCCAGAGAGGTTGTTGACCGCGCTCAGCCAGACCGGGTCGAGGTCTCGAAGCTTGCGCATACCGATCACCACGGCGGCATAGGCGATTCCGCTACTCAGTCCGAACAGGATCCCCTCCCCTTCCCGAGGGCGTCCGTCGTACCCATAGCCCACAATGGCGACGATGCCGACCAACGCCAGCGCGATCCCGATGACCGATCGACGATCGGGCCGCTCCTTCAGGATCCAGAGGCTTAGGGGAATCGTCCAGACCGTTGCCGTGCACTGAAGGAAGATCGCATTGGCGGCCGTGGTCATCATCATCGAAGAGAGGTAGAGGCCGGTCATGGCGCCGAAGCTGAGCCCGAGTGGAATGAGTGATCGGCGAAAGATCCGCTTCGATGCGGGGATGAACGGGATCAGGATCAGGCCGGCGACCAGTCCGCGATAGAATGCAACGGTGAGTCCATCAAGATTGAGGGTCTTGGCGAACAGTCCGCCGAGGCTCCAGAGAGTCGCCGCGGCGAGGACATAACACCGTCCCGACCGTGCGCCATGACCTGACTTAACATCCGGACGAGACACGTTCGATCGCTCCAGCGCCGTCGGTTCGAGTGGAAGGATTCCGATGGAAGATGGTACGCGGGAAGACAACCGAGGGATAGCGGAAGGGGAGCGGATTGCCCTTTCGCACGACATATGTAAAATGAAATCGTCACATCGTGGGGAGACCCAAGGCGGGCTAATCCAATGAGTAAGGCCCTTGAAACCCCCAGTTGGCGGCGTGGCCAGATGCGATGGGAGGGTCAGGCTCTCGTTTGCTCGATGGGGTCAACTCCATGAGTCCCGTGTTCCTTGTCATCGTGGTCCTGCTCTGCTACTTCTGCGTTCGCCTCGGCGCGAAGGCGGGGTTCTGGATCGTCGGGGGCCGGTATCGCGCCTACCGCCAGCTTGCCTTGCGCACCAAGGGGCGGTACGAGAGCCGAGGGCTTGGCGAACCTCCCACGGTGAGCTTTTATCACCAGGATTCCGCGTTCCGAGTCGGCCTGGCGCCCACGGTTCCCGGGCAAAACAACCCGCCCCGGACCCGGGTTGTGGCCCGGTTCCGGCGAGGCCTCCCCTTCCGCCTCGAACTCGCTCCCGTATCACGGCCAGCCCCCGCCCAACCCCCAAAGGGGACGCGAGCTGTTCGAGTGGGGGATCGGGAATTCGACCAGGCATTCGTGGTGCAGGCGAACGATCAGGAGATGGCCTGTGCCTTCCTCTCGCAAGCGGTGCGTTGGTCGATCGGAAACCTTCAACGACTTGCGCCCCCGGGCGGCCTACTCATCTCCGTGAACCCGGAGCGGATGTTAATTCAGGTGGATCGGAACCTCGCGGCCCACCCCGAGTCACTTTTCCAGACCGTGCGCGAAGCGCGGGACATCCACGACGGATTGCTCGGCGGAGTGGCGGACCAACTGGCACAAGGCGTTGCCATCGTCGAAGTTGGACCAAACCACGATCCGAGTGGAGGTCCGCCGATCTGCAAGGTTTGTGGTGAGCTGATCGAGCCCCCCACCGTTCTCTGCATTATTTGCCGGACCCCACACCATCGCGATTGCTGGGAGTACGTGGGATCCTGCTCGATCTATGGTTGTACGGGGAAGCAAAGCGTTCCAGGCTGAATCGCCTCCCTTATCAGAATAGGGTCTGTCGCGACGCATGATCTTCTTTCGTTCACCTGAATGCGACCGGCGAACGACCAAAGGAGCGCCAGGTTTCGACGGAACACTCTCTCGGTTATGCTGGTCGTTGTGGTTCGGGCCAGTTTAAGTCGACCTGGAAATGAGTCTTTCTGTAAATATTGCCGGACTTCAAGCGAATGGGATGCTGAGGAGGTATCCTGATCATGTCATACGGTGGTAGTCCCGATCCAACGGGGATTCAAGTCACATTTCTTGACCAGACGGGGGCGAAGTCGGTCAAGGCGGTGATCGCGTTTAGCGTACCGGTGAGCCGAATCCTGCCGAACATCATAACCAAGATGAATTTGCCCACCACAAGCCCTGATGGCCAACCCATGAGTTATTCGTTGGACCATAAGGAGGGGGGCAGGCGCCTGGTTGAGAGTTATACGCTGGTCGAATCGGGGGTCCGGAACGGTGATCACCTGATCGTTTATCCCGAGGTGGTGGCCGGCCGCTGCTAGGGGAAGCTCTGGCAGCGTGACAGGCGCGGTTTTCCCAGTCGAAACGTTTCTCTGTTCGAGGTCGTCAGGTCCATGCACGACTCACCTCGCATTCGCCGGCTCCGCAACGACCTCATCGCGCTCGAACGGCTGGTGACGGAAAGCTCGGTGATTCGCTTCCGAGCCGAGGGGAAGCCCCCCCAGCGCTATCTCATCACTCTGCAAGGCCGAAGTCTCGCACGTGACCGAGGCAAGGTGGTGGTTCGAGACAAACATGAAGTTGAGGTCAAGCTCGGCTCGTCGTACCCTCGAACGATGCCGGAGATTCGTTGGCTCACGCCGATTTATCATCCCAACATCTCTGAGATCGGTATGGTCTGTCTTGGGGGGTACGGTACGAATTGGGTGCCAAGCCTCAACCTGGATGAGCTCTGCGTGATGTTGTGGGATATGGCGCGGTTTCATAACTACGATATCCGCAGCCCTTATAACCGAGAGGCCGCCCTCTGGGTGGCGAACCAGACCAGCTTCAAGTTTCCACTGGATCCCCGAGCCATGCGCGACTTGCGGGTGGCACTTGGCCGAGTGGATGCCGAGTCCCCTCCCCCAAACAACGCACCCGTTACCTCACCTGAACCGGTTCGCGCCGAAGCCAGGCCGGGAACCAACCCAAAGCCGGCCCAGGGGAACTCCTTCTTCCGACGGTTCGCCTCGGAGATCCAGGGACTGATGGCTCAGACGAAGGAGGAGGGGGCACGCCCTACCCCATCCGGTGGAGCGCTGGAAACGGAGAACAATAGGGGAATCGTGATTCTCGACATGGAGGTGGACCTCAGGCCGAGGCGGTCGGAGCCCCCCCCGCGCGAGGAGATCGTCTTCCTCGATTAAATGGACGAACCACGTTTCGCACGACCGATGCTGCCCGGCGGACCAAACGTGTCACGCCACAGACCCACCTACTGAGGTGTTTTCAGCCGCCGTACAAGGCAGTTCGACCCATTCTTGACCTCCGACGCAGTGTGGCACCATGGAAGAGACCCCCTTCAAATTCCTCGACGAGGTGATTCCGACTGATGCCGCGACGCCAGAGTCGGAACCTTCCCCATTGGTCATTGATGAGGAGGATCGGTACTCCAGCCTTCGATTGATCCCCTGGTGGCGACAGGAGCGATTGCTCGAGTCGAAGGTCCTGGTTGTGGGGGCGGGGGCTCTGGGTAACGAGGTGATCAAGAACCTCGCGCTGGTGGGAGTGGGAACGACCTATGTGGTGGATCTCGACACGATCGAGTCATCCAACCTTTCCCGTTCGGTTCTCTTCCGGAGCGAGGACGCGGGAAAGTCCAAGGCCGAGGTTGTGGCTCAGCGGGCGCTCGAGCTCAATCCGGAGATTCGCGTTCTCCCCTTCCACGGAGATATTATCTCCGATGTCGGCTTAGGACTGTTTCGTGATGTGGACGTGGTGATCGGCTGTCTCGATAACCGAGAGGCCCGGCTTTGGGTGAATCGCCAGTGCTGGAAGGTCGGAACTCCCTGGGTAGACGCGGGAATTCAGGAGATTCAAGGAGTCGTCAAGGTTTTCGTCCCCCCCGTTTCGGCATGCTACGAGTGCGCGATGACGGAGCGCGACTATCAGCTTTTGAATCTACGCTATAGCTGTCCCCTGCTCCGCCGCGATCAGATCCTCGAAGGAAAAGTTCCGACCGCCCCCACGATCGCCTCGATGATGGCGGCCCTCGAGGTGCAGGAGGCGCTGAAGATTCTGCACGGGCTCCCCGTGGAAGGGGGGAGTGCCCTGGTGTTCAACGGCGTCTCCAACCAGTTCTATCGAACCCAACTCCCCTTCCGCGAAGAATGCCTGAGCCACGAGCATTACCCCGAACCCATCGCGCTGGAACTCACCGCGCAGGATTTGGTCGCTACCCTTTTTGACCTGGCCAGACGAGATGGGATGACGGGCCCCTTTGTGCTCGCGCTTGACCGCGAGCTTGTGGTGTCGGTGAATTGTCCCCGTTGCGGTTGGCAAGTCGATGTGCGGCAGCCGAGGACTCGAGTCAGTCAGCGCGATACGATCTGCCCAAACTGCCAGGCGCCGGGCAGACCCGAATTCGCCAGCCAGGTTGAAGAGGCCACTCCCCTCTCGGCGCTTCGACTGATCGACGTCGGGATTGCCCCGTTCGATATCGTTCGGGTGGATGGGACCGAGGCCTCCCAATTCTTTCTTTTGAATGGCGACCGCCAATGGTACGACCAGCCTCGAGCGAGAAAGTCGAACGGGGAACGCTGAACGCGGCGATTGTTGGTCCTTTACTTGACGAGCTTCGTCCATGACCGAGGCAGATGGCTTGAGTCCCGACGAGATCATCTTCGACGACATCAAGTATCGAGAACCTGAACGCCGGTGCCGTCCCGATCGTGATCCGCACTGGGCTTGCCTGGCTTACGGCGTGCCACAGCCCGCCGACCTCCCGATCTATCTCGAGCGGGTCACGGCCGACCTGATCGAACGGCATGCGCTGAGCGACACGTCCGTTGAGCTCGGTGGGATCCTGCTGGGAAAAGAATGCGTCGATGACCTAACCGGCCTCCCGTTTGTCCTCGTTACCAAGTCACTCGAGGCCAAGCACTTCGAAAACACGCAGGCAAGCTTTACTTATACTCATGACTCTTGGGAAGAGATCTCGCGCGAACGCGACCGCCTTCATCCCGACCTGGATATCGTGGGTTGGTATCATACCCATCCCGACTTCGGGATCTTCCTCTCCGGCCATGATCAGTTCATCCATCGGCATTTTTTCGCGCAACCGCTCCAGCTTGCTTATGTGGTCGATCCGATCCGACAAACGCGCGGTTTTTTTCAGTGGCGAGCCGGAGAGCTCGAGCAAGTCGGCGGCTTTCATCTCTTCGCGGAACGAGCGGACCGACTAGCGCTATCTCGCCTGGTGAATGACCTGGAGAATCTCCCCAACCAAGAAGGCGGAGGAGGCAGCGGCCTGACTCCTCGCCTGGAGGCTCAGCTAATCGCCATGCTCACTCGACCAACAGCTCACCACCAGGCTAGCTCCCTCACCTCCCCTGTTCTCCCCTTGCTCTTCGGGCTGATTGGCACGTTGGTCGGTGTTTTAATCATGGGAGTCGGGTTGGCCTTGTTCCAGCTCTACCGCCAAACGACCCAGCAATCCCAATCCATGGCCGCGCTTCAGCAGAACACCCAGGAAATCGTCGCAGCCCAGCGTCTCACCCTGAATAACCTCATCGAAGATGCGGGCGAACGAGATCCCGACGTTTTTCGTAAGCAGTTTGACAAAGCGCTTCGCGATCGGTCGGAGCTCGAAAGACAGATCTCACAGGCCAAGACTCGAGAAGATACATTGACCGCCGAGGTTCAACGCTTGACCGAGAACGCCAAGATCCTTGCCAGCGACCTCGCGAAGAACAAGGAAATCGTGGAATTATTCGACAAGCAACGAAAGGACTCGCCCAACCTGGTCGCTCGTCTTGCCAAGGTGGAGACGGAACTGGATGATAAGGAGAAGCTGCTAGCCCGGAAGGAACTCGTGCTCAAGACGGTGGAGAGTGCGGAAGAAACCGAGGCACTGCTCGAGCGGTATGATAAGGCCTGGTATGCCGCGGCGGTTGGGTGGGGGTTGTTGATGGTCACTGGCCTGGGAGTTTTCACACTCTTTAATCAGAGTCGAGGAAGCCTGGCCCCGTTGCCAAACGCTCAAAGCCCCGACGACCAAACGACCCATCATCGGATTACTTGAGTTGAGAGGCTGACTCCGCATTGATGAACGGCTCCATCAAACGCCCCCGCTGGATTCTCCCTTCCTCTGTATTGGTGCTGGCTCTGCTCGGTTTCACCCTCGCCGCGGCACCCGCCTCGGTGGAGTCGGGCCCGACCATCGCGGTCGAGGACGAAACCCAACCCGTTCCCGTCCCCCCCGCGTCCCCACTTGCGATTCGTTATCACACCACGGGGGACTGGCTCTGGCTGTTGGGTGAAGCGTGGTCGATCCTCGTCCTGGTTGGACTATTGGTCTCGGGCGTCTCGGGTCAGCTACAACGGTTCGCCGAGCGGATCGGCCGGCGCTGGGTGATCTCAGTCGCGATCTATGCGTTCGTGCTGACCTTGCTCCTCTACGCGCTCGAGCTTCCGCTGCATTATTATCGCGGGTTCATTCGACAGCACGCGTACGGACTCTCGAACCAAACCTTCGCGAAGTGGTTCGGTGACTCGGTCAAAGCAACCTTGATCTCCGCCTGCGTGGGAGCCCTCGTCGCCTGGGTCCCCTTGCGACTCATCCAGCGCTCACCTCGCACGTGGTGGCTCTGGACGACGCTCCTGTCACTCCCTTTCCTATTCTGCGTTGTCCTCCTGAAACCAATCTGGGTGGATCCGCTCTTCAACGAGTTTGGATCCATGAAGAATCAGGTCCTTGAGGCCGAGATTCTCGAGCTCGCTGGTCGGGTTGGCATCCACGAGCAACGGGTTTTCGAGGTTGAGAAGAGCGTCGATACCAAGGCTGTAAACGCTTACGTCACGGGGCTGTTAGGGACGAAGCGAATCGTCCTTTGGAATACCTTGCTGGATCAACTCAGCGACCGGGAAGTCCTGGTCGTGATGGGGCACGAGATCGGCCACTACGTTCTCGGCCATGTGCCGCGAACGATCTTGCTCTCGAGTCTTCTCACGCTCACGGGCCTCGTTTTTACCGACCGACTTGGCAGAAGTTTGATCGCGAGACATGGGTCGAGGTTTGGTTTCAGTCAACTCTCCGACCTCGCGGCGCTCCCTCTGATCCTCCTGCTGATCCAGTTGGCTTCACTTGGGCTCGCCCCCATTGGGAACCTGTATAGCCGGTACCAGGAGACCGAGGCCGACCGGTTCGCCTTGGAATTGACTCGCTCCAATGCCGAGGCCGCGCACGCCTTCATCAAGATCCAGCAGACTAACCTGGCAGTCCCCTACCCCAGCCTCTTCCACCGAATCTGGCGCGGGACGCATCCGAGCATCGGCGAGCGGATCGATTTTTGCAATCGCTACTACCCCTGGCGCGAGGGTCGACCACTCAAATACTCAACCTGGATGCATAGGTAGTTGAGTTGGTGTTGACGTTCGCACGGCACGACTGCATAAAATCGGTCTCATTCCGCATTGATTCCATGGGTTGGAAGCGGGCGAGTTGAGAAAAGTCAGACTCAACGACCGGCCTTCGCGTTACAATGGGTCCATCCTGGGTTCGTGCAAGGAGGCTGAACGGGGTTAGGGCCGCGCGCATGTTTTGACGAGCGAACGCACTCCTCCCACTGAACCAATCCTGCCCACTCCGCCCCGACCGCGGCCACACCAAGAGGTAGGAAAGCGCAGCCATCCGAGACATTATCACCGTGGAGCGTGGATCAATGAGTCTAGCCTCTTGGAGAAGGCTTTCCTGTCGAAGACCGGCCCTGGTCATCGTTGGTTGGTTACTGGCCGCATTGGGAGTCGCCGTCTTTGCTCCCAACCTGACCCGGATCGCCGCGGAAGGGCAGGCGAAACTGTTGAGTCCCACGGCGGAGAGTCTCCAGGTAGGACGGTTCGTCGCCGAGGCCTGGCCCGATCAAGGCTCCGAGTCGATCGCGGTGGTGGCCTTCCATCGGCCCTCCGGCCTGACACCAGCGGACCGAGACTATGTGTTGAAGATGGCGCATGCCTTTGAAATCAAATCTAGGCCTGTCGATGTCTTGCGCGTGCTCGGGCCGAATTCGCCCACGGAAGTGGCCGACCGACTGTTGAGCCGCGACGAAACGCTCGAACTCGTCGCGATTCCGATGAAGGCTCCGTTCGTGGCCCCCTCCACTCAAGATGCGGTGGACTGGCTTCAGAAGACCGCGAAAACCGTGGCGGGTGCTCCCGAGGGCCTTCTGGTTCAGTGGAGTGGCGATGCGGTTCTAGGCCGAGACTACATGGCGAGCGTTCAAACCTCGCTCGACCGCGCGGCGATGGTGACCGTGTTGCTCTTGCTGGTCGTGCTCCTCATCGTGTATCGGTCTCCGCTCTTGGCCATGGTCCCCCTCTTGACCATCGGTTTGAGTCTCTTGATCGCCAGGGGGCTACTCGCTTGGCTCACCCAAGTAGGCTGGGAAATCTCTCCACTCGTCGAGTTGTTCCTGGTCGCGATTCTCTTTGGCACGGGGACTGATTTTTGCCTGTTCCTTTCATGGAGGTTCGGCGAGCATTTTAACGCGGACGATCCCGTTGGATCGATGGAGCGAACCTTGGAGCGCTCAACCCTGGCGCTGCTGACGAGCGCGGGGACGGTGATCATCGGGCTCTGCCTGATGGGGACAACGCAATTCAAGCTCTTCTCGAGCACCGGGCCGAGCGTCGCGCTTGGCCTGGGATTGACGCTCCTGGCGACATTGACCCTGACCCCTGCCCTGCTCGTCTCGTTGGCCCGCCTCCGGCCACGCTCGTTTCATGGGCTCGCCACCACCTCCTGGCGATTCTGGGATGTTCTGGGGCGTCGGGTGATGGCTCGCCCGTTCAAGTGCTGGATTCTGGCGCTCCTCCTGATGCTTCCGCTCGCCCTGTTCAGTCTGCGGACTCGTTTCGTTCAGGACTTGATGACGGAGTTGCCTCCGCACACCCCCTCGGCGCAGTGTCTCAAGCTGATCACCGAGAAGTTTGAGCCAGGGATGATGGCGCCATTGGCCGTGCTGCTTCATTCGGAAACCGATTTGAGGAGCTCGCAGGGGCTCGCCCTGATCGATGACCTCAGCCGGCTATTGAGTCTCCAACGAAGACTCTCCGAAGTCCGATCCGCCACGCAACCGCTGGGACGCGCCGATACGCTGGCCAGGGCTCGCCTCTCCTCGCGACTGAGCGAGGTGGACGAGGGCTTCGTCCGCATGGCCGCGGGAGCGGAGACTCTTCGCAAGGGGTTGATCGAAGGCGCCGCCAAGATCCGAACCGCGCTTTGGATCGAGCGAAAAACCGGGTTCAAGCTGTTGAATGAGGCCGCGGCCGCATCACGCGTGGAAGGGATGCCCACGGGGACCACGAAGGCAGGGAACATCCTGGCGGAGGGATTCAAACAGGCATCCGCGGCGTTCGTCGGAGCCCGAAGCTGGTCGCCACTCAAACCCGCCGCCAGCATCACACTACCGCCTCCCCCGGCGCCGACCTCGACCCCCGAGGACAAGCCGGATGAAGAGGCCCCACATCAGACCATGCTTCGCGATCTGACCCGAGCCGCCGAGGGGGCCTCCCAGATCGAGGAAGGGGCCAAGCGGGCTCACCAGGAAGTTTCCATGATTCTCCAAGACCCGGTCGGCCGGCACGCACTCGACCGGTTGCTGATCGACGCTCAAACCTTGCGGGAGAATCCGGAGCTGAATCAGAGCTTCAATTTTTACATGACCAAGGATGGGAAATATTCCCGGCTGGACTTGATCCAGTCCGACCGGGTCTTTTCCGCGGCGGCGTTGGACCAGGTCGAGAATCTTCGGAAACGCCTGAACGACTACCTGAGCGAAGTGGACGGGTTGAAGGTGAGGGCGACCATCGGCGGGCCCAATGCCGAATCCGCCGACATGCGCGCTCTGACACGGTCGGACCAGATCCAGAGTTGGTTCGTCGTTCCGATCGGTGTTTTCCTCGTCTTGCTGGTGGCGCTACGCGATCCCCTCTCCTGCATCAACCTCGTCGCGACAATGGTCCTCACTTACGCCTTCGCGCTCGGGGCGACGGATCTCGTCTTCGTCTCATGGCTGGGGGCGGAAGGGCTGGACTGGAAGGTCCCTTACTTCCTCTTCGTGTTGCTGGTTGCCGTGGGGGTTGACTACAACGTGTTCCTGATGGATCGGGTGCGACAAGAAACCTCCCGGCTTGGTCTTCGAGCAGGGCTGGTGCAAGCCATCGCCCGGACCGGGGGCCTGATCACCTCGGCTGCCGCGATCACCGCTTGCAGCTTCGCGTCTTTCATGACCAGCCCCCTGATCTCGCTCTGCCAACTGGGGTTCGCACTCGTGGTTGGGATCACCATGGACGCCGTGGTGGTTCGCCCCATCCTAGTCCCCTGCGGGCATTGGCTCATCAAACGGATGACCACCAGAGCCTCGACTCCGAAGCGGCGTTCGAGCGTCCCCACGCCAAGCCAACTCGCGACCGTTCCCGATTGACCTCGCGAACCGCGTTTCTTGATCGAGACCACACTTCGGCGCTGGGACGGAACCTCAATCCCAACGAAGATCAGGAAGGCAGCTTCATCGGCCCGACTTACGACTCGCGTTCGAGGGAGTGCGAGTCTGTCGGGCGCAAACACCGATCGAGGAATCACCAAGGGATGGCCCGTCACCCAGGTCGGTCGCCCGCGCGTTTAACGGATGCCCGCATCCGATACGGGATCGCCGAGTCCAGTCTCGGCCCGGTACTCGTGGGCTTCTCTGATCAGGGACTCTGCGCGTTGCTCTTGCTGGTTGGAGACACCAGCGAGATTGGGATCGAACGGCTTCGGGAAATGCACCCACTCGCCTTAATCGAGCGCGACGACATGGTCGCTCGAACCATCGCCTCGAGAATTGGGCCCTATCTCTCCGGCGAGGATGACTGCGTTGATGTCAAACTCGACCTCTCCGCTGGGACGGGATTTCGGAGAAGGGTTTGGGAAGCCGTTCGCCTGATCCCTCGAGGGGAGACGCGCAGTTACGGAGAGATCGCCGAACAGGTGGGAAGTCCTCGCGCCGCTCGTGCCGTGGGAACGGCCTGTGGCGCAAATCCGATTGCTCTGCTAATCCCCTGCCACCGGGTCGTCGGCTCGGGAACATCCCTGGGGGGCTACGGGTGGGGGCTGGATCGGAAGGTGGCCCTGCTCGAGCTTGAGCGAGCTTGAGGCAGGGCCCGCGATCTTGAAGCGTTGCGAAGCATTGGCCCCATTTGGGGCTTCATGCAACTTGAGCGACACCTCAGTTGGCGCGACCGAGGTACTCTCCGGTCCTTGTATCCACGCGAACGACCACTCCCCCATCGAGGTGCTCGGGGACCTGAATGACGTGGCCGGTCGAGAGCGTCGCCGGCTTGGTTCGACCCGTGGCGGAATTCCCGCGAACGCCCGGAGCGGTCTCCGTGATTTCTAGGTCCACGGTATCGGGCAACTCCACCGCGATCACTTCGTCGTCCACCACCAAGGCTTCGACCCCTTCCATATTCTCCGACATGAAGGGGAGTTGGTCCTTGAGGTCTTCCACGGAGAAGGAGAACTGATTGAAGTCGGACGAATCCATGAAGTGGCAGCCTTCGGGGTCGCGGTACAGGTACTGCACTGGTCGGCGCTCAAAGCTGGATTCGTTGAGGCTGTCAGTTCCTCGATAGGCCTTCTCAACCCGAGACTTGGTCTTGAGGTTCCTTGCCTTGATTTTGTAAAGGGTGGCCGCGCCTCGGGCGGAGGGGGTTTGAACCTGGATATGCTCGATCATGTGGGGAGCCCCGTCGATCTCCACCACCATGCGTCTCTTGAAGTCTTTGGCAGGCACCACGGCAGGCGAACCTCCAGGCTCCAGGCTGGCTAGAACCTTGCGTTGAAAACGTTTGAGTAGGACCGAGCGAGTCGGGCGGAGCGGACATCATAGCGGGTCCCCCGCCAGAGGGTCAAAGCCGGCTGGAGCACTCTCGGCGCATTCTTGAGCGTTCGCAAGGCGAGAGCAAGTGCTCGTGGAGTTGACAGAGAATCTCAAGAGGGATTAGCTTACGTCCTTGGGGACATGTCTTGCGGATCGATCCGCGACTGATTGGTACGTCCATGCCCGATTCTCCTGACCACGAAGTGGTGACGCAACTCGAACATTGCGAGCAGGTGCTCGAGTACCATTTCCAGAACCCGAACTACCTCCGCGAGGCGCTCACGCATGCCTCGGGGGCGGATCATCGCCTCGCCTCGAACGAACGTCTCGAGTTCCTCGGAGACGCGATTTTGGGCGCTATTGTCTGTGAGCAACTCTTTCGCAAATTCCCAACCTTCCTGGAAGGTGAGCTGACACGGGTCAAATCGGTCGTGGTCTCACGGCGGACGTGCGCGAAGATCTCCCAGCGCCTTGGACTCGAAGGTTTTCTGGTTCTCGGCAAGGGAATGGGAAGCCAGGAGGAGACTCCCTCCTCCGCACTCGCCGACGTGTTCGAAAGCCTGATTGGAGCCATCTATCTCGACGGCGGGATGGAGGCCGCGAAACAGTTTATCCTGCGTCACCTGGCACCGGAAATCGAGGCGACCGCCGAAGGTCAGGGGGGAATCAATTACAAGAGCAATCTTCAGCAAGTCGCTCAGCGCCAGTTCGGTGAAACACCCACGTATCTGCTCCTGGATGAAAAGGGCCCCGATCATTCGAAGTGCTTCAAGATATCGGCCCAGATCGGCCGCCAGCAGTACGCACCCGCGTGGGGCCGGAACAAGAAGGATGCGGAACAGCGGGCCGCGATGAACGCTCTCAGCCAGCTTGCCGGGGAGATCATTCCGTACGAGTCGGACTAGCGCGATAGACGCCTCCCCCTGCTTGCGAGGGAGCCTGATGAAGCGTACCATCATCAGTTCGAAGGCACCTGAGCGGAATCGGGGCTAACTCGACGACGGGACATGCGCAATCGCGGAGCAAGCAACCTGTGACGGGCTCGCTGGTATTCGATCTCGGGCTGGGGCCAGAGATATGGCTCTTTCTGACGCTGCTGATCTGCGTCACCCTCTTCTTCAAATTCTCAAGGATCTGGAGCGTCCGTAACCTCGATCTCCTGCTCCTCTTCGCGCTCGCTCCGGGAATCATGAAGTTGGTGGGGGATGGAGATCACCAGCCCTGGTTCGCCTTCGTCTGGCTCTTCCTCGGTTCGGTTGCCTGGCTGGTCCGTTGTATCCTCGACCTCGGGCTCACGAGACGACCGCTCCTCGAACCGAATCTAAACGTCGCCGGCCTGGCCTGTCTTTCCGTCGGGATGATGTCGCTTCTCATCGCCGAGACCATCAGCATTCCGGTCGACGAGGGGGAAGCAAGAAATCCCGCGGCCCCGAGCGGGCGCGACACCCCCCCCCCTCCCGGCGCCAAAGACGTCAACTCGACCGTGAATAAGGTACTGCAGATCGCCCCCTTGCCCAGCTCGTTGAAACCGAACCCGCCTCAGGTCATCCTCTCCCGCGTGCTGGCAAGTCTTGCGCACATCGGCCTAGTGGCCGCGTTGATCGTCGTCGGCTGGCGGCACTTTGAGAGGCCCATCGCGGGCCTGGCCGTCGCCACGTGTTACTTGCTATCCCCCTACACGAGAATCGCCTTGGTCGATAGCGGGCAGGTGGTTCCCGCCGCATTCATCGTCACGGCGCTGGCGGTCTATACGCGTCCCGCGATCGCGGGTGCCTTGATCGGCCTGGCCGCGGGCTGGATGCCCGCCTGCATTGGACTGCTTCCCCTATGGACGGGATTCTACCGCTCCAAAGGGTGGATCCGCTTCAGCACCGTTTCGTTGAGCGTCCTGTTGGCATGTGTCATCCTGGGGGCCTGGATCCCCGGCCTGGCCCCTTGGGCAAGAGCCCTTGGCGCCCGAAGTCTCGCGGAAGCGGGCCTCTTGCCCGGAGTCGAACCGCCCACATCGGGAAGTTTCTGGGCCATGATCGATAGCAGTTATCGGCTTCCAGTGCTGATTGCGTTTCTCGCCTTGGTGATCGTCACTTCCATCTGGCCCGCGGAGAAGAACCTGGGAGAACTCATCGCTCTCTCCGCCGCCTCGCTGATCGCAAGCCAATTCTGGTATCTGGAGGAAGGAGGGACCTTGGTCTTGCTTTACCTCCCCCTGCTCCTACTCATGATGTTTCGCCCTAACCTGACCTTGAAGCGGCCCATCGCGGGAAGGTTGCGAAACCGAGAGGACCGCCGGACCCTCTTCCCGGTTCGGTAGCAGGTGCTTGATCTGGATGACATCCCCGATTGCCTCTCGGCGATCGGATTCCCCCACGCCGATTCAACTCACTACCTGAAGCTGGACCATCGTATGCAATGGACCTACGACTCGATCGCTAAGCGGATTGACCACTCGCTGTTGAGCCCCACGTTGACCGAAGAGGAACTGGCCGAGGGTTGCACGCTGGCCGCGCGTTATCAAGTGGCAAGTGTCTGCATCAAGCCCCATGCCGTGAGGCTCGCGGTGGGGCTACTCCAAGGGACCGATGTGCTGACTGGCACCACGATCGGGTTTCCTCACGGCGGTCATTCCACCGAGGTCAAGGTCTTTGAGGCTGAGCGGGCCATGGCGGCGGGAGCGGTCGAGCTCGACATGGTGGTGAATTTGGGCTGGACGATGGGGGGAGAATGGACCAAGGTCGAGTCTGATATCGCCGCCGTGGTTCATGCGGCCCACTCCGGAGGGGCCATCGTGAAAGTGATCTTCGAGAACTGTTATCTGAACCAGGTGCAGAAGCTTGAGCTCTGCCGGATCTGTGGAGCGGTAGGGGCCGACTATGTGAAGACCTCGACCGGGTACGGTACTGGAGGCGCAACGCACGAGGATTTGAAACTCATGCGCAACGCTTCCCCTCCCCATGTCAAGCTGAAGGCGGCTGGTGGAGTGCGCGACCTAGATTCCGCCATCGCCGTGGTGGAGCTCGGATGCGACCGGATCGGGGCAAGCCGAACCGCGGAAATTCTCGATGAGCTCAAGCGTCGGCTGCTCGTCTGATCTGAGCTCGCCGCGCCTCTTGTTTCACGTGGAACCTGGGCCTTCGTGGCCCAGGTCTTTACCACGTTAACTCAAGGGTTCGGTAAGCCAGGCTCGAATCGCTCAACTCGGTCGTCGTGACCCACGATGAGCAGGTGACAGAGGTTGAAGAAGAAACCGGTGTCAAGTACACCAGCCACCAACCTGAGCTCTCGATCGAGCTGCTCGGGGTCAGCGATCGAGTCGAACTTGCAGTCGATGATCGCGTTCCCACCATCGGTCCGGTATCGCCCCGAAGCTTCCTCACGAACCGTGGTCCTGGCTCCGAGAGCGTTGAGCCTGCGTTCCGTATGTCTGAGGCCGAACTCGCTGACCTCCACCGGAAGTGAGATGCCTCGGCCCAGCTCTTCAACGCGCTTGTCGGGAGTGATCATGATCACGCAACGGCGCGCGCTCGATGCGACGATCTTCTCGCGATGGAGCGCACCACCCCGCCCTTTGATCATGCGGAATGCGTGATCGACCTCGTCGGCACCGTCGAGATTCAGGTCGAGGATCCCAACCTGATCGAGCTCTTTTAGAGGGATGCCGAGCTTACGCGCTTGCCGGGTCGTGGCCTCACTCGTCGCCACACCGGTGAAAGCAAGGGATTCGGCGGTAAGCCGTCGACCCAGACTCTCCAGCATGAGTGCCGCGGTCGATCCAGTGCCGAGCCCAACCACCATGCCGGGCTCAACCAACTCCGCGGCGGCTTCAGCCGCCCGGCGTTTCGCACGTTCGGCATCGCTCATCAGTCCGCCAAGCTCCGGCCAATCCAAGGGGTGAGTGAGTTGAGGAGATAGGAATCAACTTGCAAAAATCGGGGCGACCAGATTCGAACTGGTGACCTCCTGCTCCCAAGGCAGGCGCGCTAACCAGGCTGCGCTACGCCCCGTATCAGCTTGGCGTACGCATCCTAAAGGGATCGAACCCTTTGGTCAAGTCGAGTCTTAGACAGGTTGCGCGGGAGCGGGTAGGAGACGGTCCAGGTGGAGAAGGAGCTCATTAAGGTCAAGCGGCTTGGAGAGGACGGCGGTGAAGTTGAGCTTGAGGACTTCGATCGCCTCTCCGTCCAGCAATTCACCGGTCAACAGGATCAAAGGGAGGGAGGGGTGCCTCGACTTGATCCAAGTCGCGAGACCACGCCCGTCTAGGTTGGGCATCGATAGATCGGTGACGATGATCCAGGGGCGTCGCTCATCGACCTGAGCCAACGCGGATGCCGCGGAGGTGGTCGAGACACAGGCGATCCCCGCCCCGCTCAGTAATTCGCGAAGCAGGCGGACACTGGGTTCGTGATCATCGACCAGTAGGACGTAGGGGTCGTGTGGCCCGAAATTCGTCCGACAGCGTGGAGTGAGCGTTTGGCCGTCCATGGGGTGTAAGCTCATGCTCGTGAGGAAATGACCGCGGGCCAACTCGCCGCGACATGGAAACCGTGGTCTTGGTGTAGTTGAAAGCGACCCCCGTGGGCCGCGATGACTCGGGCCAGTAATGGGAGGGAGAGCGCCTTCATGCCTGCCGGTTCAGGCTCAGGCTCTCCCTCGTCCAGCGATCCGGATTCGATCCACTCAAAGTAGAGGTCTCCATCGGCCTTGCCCCAGCGCAGCACGATTGGCTCGTCACAACATGTGTAGTCCGCCCGCCAGTTGACGAATCCGTCAAGGGCACCAGAGAGCCGGATCGGGTCGAGATCGCCCACGTCGGGCTCCTTCGGCGCGTCCAGAACAAGTTGCCTTCCAGATTGCTCCAGCCATGTGGTCCATCGTGCTGTGTGCTCCCGCATCACCAGCGATAATGATGCGTTGATCGTTGCCAGCGGCATGGGGCGGCAGATCGCCTGGATGCGTTCAACGCATTTCTCCACGACTTTATATTCGGAGTCGAGGCGTTCCCAATCCTTCGATTGCTCCAGGGGACAGGACCCCTGCCGCGCGATGTAGAGCGCGAGCTTGAGGGAGTTCAGTAGATTGCGGGTCTGATGGCAATAATCTCCCAGCAACGTGTGGAGTGCACGCACCTTGGACGGATTCACAGCAACTCCTACCAGAGTTGCCGCCAAACCCAATTCCTGAACCGCCTCTACCATGGATCGTTCCTAATCGGGAATTGAAGGCAGGAATCCAGTTCGGAAGATTAAGCCAATTTGACACTGATTCGATTGGACTCGTTGTGTTCCAACCCGCGCATCACGTGAAAGCGTGAACTTGGGCGGAACGCAACGCAAACCGGGTGCCAGCGCTGGATACGATTCCTCGGCATGACCTAAGGAGTCACGGCACAACTTGCTAGACGTAATTCCCTCCTGCCTCTCAAGCCACGGATGCTCGGTTCCCGGTTCCATCGCTTCTCGTTTTCTCAAACGACCATGGGAAATGGGAAGACCACTCCCCACCAAGCGGGGACGGTTCCATGCCATGTGATTGCACGTTGGTTGTGGGGTCTACCCACGCGAGCAGCACCCACTTCGGGGTGCGGGCTTTGATATCGAGATTGGGTAGGCTGACCCATCAAAAGTGGACGGAGTCGATTCCCGTCAAGGAGCGGGGGGCTGATCTCAGGCTCGATCGAGCGGTTGGGGGCGGAGGGGGAAAGAGCTAACCCGTGCCCGGTAAGTGATTCGGGCACGGGTTGGAGGAAAAGCTCAGCCTTTGATCAGTCCGGTTACGCGTTCGAACTCCTCCTGGGAGTTGAAGTCGATCACGATCTGACCTCGATCACGACTCTTGACTCGGATCAAGACAGGGGTACCGAATCGAGTGTGGAGATGTTTCTCGAGTTCGAGGACATGCGGAGTCTTCTTACCTCCTCCCGAGGTGACCCCCTGCTCGCCAGGATCCTTCCGGATTCGCGTTCGGGCAGGAGTTGGTTCACCGGTCGCCACGAGTGCCTCGGTCTGTCGAACCGAGAGATTCTCCTTGATCACTCGCTGAAACGCGCCAACCTGCTGGTCGGCGTCTGGGAGGCCGAGCAGGGCCCGGGCATGTCCTTGGGAGATTTTCTTGTTGCGTACGGCGTCCTGAATTTGCTCGGGGAGATCAAGCAGACGGATTAGGTTGGACACGGTTGAACGATCGAGCCCGAGTCGGCCTGCGAGCTCTTCCTGGGTCCCGCCGTAGTGATTGAGGTAGTCTCGGAACGCGACGGCTTTTTCAACCGCGTTGAGATCCTCACGTTGGAGGTTCTCGACCATGGCCAGCTCGCTCACGCGCTGGTCGTCGAGCTCCATGATCCGAGCGGGGATCTCGTGGATCTGGGCCTCGATGCTCGCTCTTAGCCGCCGTTCTCCCGCCACGAGCTGGTAACGGTCGTTGACCATGCGGACCAGCACGGGCTGAAGCATCCCGTGCTGGCGGATCGAGTCGGCCAGCGTGGCGATCTCGGCCGGATCAAACTGCCGTCGCGGTTGATAGGGGTTCGGATCGATCCGATCCACGGCGACGAGCGTCAGGTCGGTGGCCTCGACCGAACCGGCCTCGAAACCACCTTCGTCACGTCCGAGGAGAGATTCCAGGCCTCGTCCGAGTCTTCGCTTATTCACGGTCGATCACCTCCATCGCAAGTTCGGCATAGGCCCAGGCTCCCCGGGCTCTTGGCGAATAGTCGAGCACACTGACTCCATGACTCGGCGCTTCGCTGATCTGCACATCACGAGGAATGAGTGTGTCGAACACCGTTTCCTCGAAATAGCCTCTCACTTCGTTCGCGACCTCGTTCGCGAGATCGAGCCTCGGGTCGAACATGGTCAGGACGATTCCACCAATCTCGAGTCGGTGGTTGTCTCTGGCCTTGGTGTGCCGAGCCAGCTCAATGATTTGCGATAACCCTTCCATCGCGAAGTATTCGCACTGGATTGGGATGTAAATTTCCTGAGAAGCCCCAAGGGCAGCCCGCGTGAGCTGCCCCAACGAGGGGGGACAATCAATAAAAATAAACTCGTGTCCTCCGAGCTCTCCACCTAGCTGTTGCCTTAAGACGGACGCTCGTTGGCGATTCGCGGCTGACAGAGCGTCGGCATCCGCCAGGCTTTGTGAGCCGGGCAGGACGTAGAGCTTGGGTTGAGTGGTCTCCACGACTGCCTCGGCGAGCGGACGCCCAGCGAGCAGCGGATGCCGCTGAGCGGGTGAAACCCCCAACCCACTCGTCGCGTTGCATTGGGGATCGACGTCGATCACCAACGACGAACGGCTCGCTTTCGCGAGCGCGGCGGCGAGATTGATGGCGGTGGTCGTCTTGCCGACGCCCCCCTTTTGATTGGCCACACTAATGATCTTGGCCACGCTCGATGATCTCCATCCTGGACACATCGCGCAGCAGGCGACTGACTAGTGCGATCTTCTGACCGTACGGCTTTGGGCATCCATGCCCTTCGGTGGGAGATATGACTTGATGCGGCCAGATCGCGGGGGGGATGTTATCCACCCGGCGAAACCCTGTAAAGCTCAAGATTCGGATCGCGTGCTCGACATCGCTTTACTTGCTCAGGGGTTCTGAAGGATTCGCCACGCGAACCGGCCAGGCCGGACCACGTGTGTCTCTCGACGCGGCGATCGTCACCTCTCGTCCCGAAGGCTCGCCTTCGGGACGAGAATGAGTAGGCGATTCAGACGAGTTGGCCTACCCACACGCGCGGTCCCCGGATCCACGTCGAGCCACGTCAGTGGATCGAGCGTGGAGTCCAAGGTGGTTTGGATGCGCGCCGCTTCCTCCGTCCCCGGTTCGATGGGGGTGACGGCCTCATCCACGATTCCCCATCTCGTCGTGTTCTCAATGATCGATTCCAGATCAGGCGCCAGGGAAAAAGAGATCTGACCATTGAGCATGAGGTAGAAGGCAACCGGCCGTCGCGCGAGGATGAGCCATCCACGGTTCTTCAACCCCTTCCGTTGCTCAAGCTCCGTGACCTCGCTGGCGAGCGACCGGATCGAGCTAGTCCCTTGAAAGTGGGAGTGGACTGGCCACGGACGGACAGGGTTCCTCCATTGCATGAGCAAGGCGAAGGGGAGGATGATCAAGAAGCCAATCGCCCGGCGATCCCAGTTTTTGTTGGATCCGGTCGTCCCGACGTGCGAGTTCAGCTCGAGTACGGGCATGCGAAGAATCGACAGGAGGAACCCCGCGCAGAGTAAGCTGCCGACCAGATGCAGAGGCAGCCAGAGCCGGGCGTAGGGGTGGTAAAACGGAGTCAGCACCGAGAGGATCAACCACCAGCAAGCCAACACGCGTGCGCCTGGCGACCCGACCGACAGGCATGTCGAACACGCGAGGAAACCGAGCCACCACGGAAGTGTCGGGATCAGTACGAACGCCAACGTGGCGCAGAACAAGGGAGCCATGCGTTGCAGCACTGTCGTGACCGATCCTCCAATCCCTGCGCTCGATCCAGGTCGAGAGAGGAGCACTGCCAACACAGCAACTCCCCAGGTCATCAAACTCCATACGGGACCTCCCGAGAGGGAGGCAACCTGCTGAAGTTGTTGCTTGAGGTTGGGGAGCCAATGGTCGACCCCCCCCACGTAACTCCGGTGGTGAGCGAGTAGCCCCGAATAGCCGCCGTGTGATTCCACGAAGCTGTACCAAGGCAAATACAAACTGGCGGCCACGCCTACGGACAGGCTCCAGTAGGCCAGCGACCGGTACCAGGGTGGCTGGCTCGTCGCGGGTTCATCCCTCCTTAGCCAACCACCGGCCACGCCGGATACACCCGCCAAGACCACGATCGTCCCGGTCACCCACCCGTTGTACTTGACGTTCTGAGCCAGTCCGACGAGGGCCCCGAGGATGACCGCCCGGACGACCCCTGGCCGCTCGAGCATGCGAGCACCCGCCAGCATGACCACGAGCCAGACGAGACCAAGCGGGGCGTCGGTCAGCGCCTTCCGCGAGAAGCTCACGTGGGCCAGTGACAACGCTAGGAATGCCGCCGAGGCCGCGCCCGCCCCCGGCCCAAGCGTTCGTCGCGCCAACCAGGCCCCCGCCGGTATCGTCAAGGTCCCGAGCAGGATGGAGGGAAGAATCGCCGCCGTGTCACTCACCCCAAGCAATGAGTAGGCGAGACCGACCAGGAAGGGGAAACCAGGAGGCGCGTAAGGGACTACGGAGGGATCCAGGCGATTCAGGCCTCCGGGTGTGAAGGGCCAGAGGCCGGCGAGCGCATAGACCCCTTCATCGAAATGGGTCAGACCGAGCGTGCCAAGCCCCCACAGCCGGATCACACCGCCGAGAAGTGTCAGGCAAAGGATGACGGCCCACTCACGTTTCGCACCATCAGGGTTGGACGTCGGTCGCATCAATGAGAGGCTCGTGGGGAGTAGGATGATGCCAGGGCGGCCGGGTTACGATCGACCGGGTTGAATGTGTTCCACGTGAAACAGGGGAAGAGATTGACGTTGCGGCAAACCACACTTAACCTCGAGCAATCCGAAGTTCACTATCGCCGTCTGCAACGCTCAACCAGGTTAGGTCCACAATGGTCATGGTCTTCTCTGATCCCAGGACGCTGGATCACCGTCCGCCACAAGGGCATCCCGAGCGACCCGAGCGTGTCGCCGCCTCGCTCAGGCACCTGGAAAGGACGGGTCTTCTTGCGCAGTGCGCTCAGGGGCTGGTTCGTCCGGCGACGCGCGCGGAGCTGGAACGAGTTCACACACCATCCTACCTCGACTCGGTGTCACTTTTCGAGGAGGCAGAGGGGGGCTTGATCGAGGCGGACACCTGGGTAGGCACAGGTTCGAATCATGCCGCGCTACTGGCGGCCGGCGCGTCGGTGGAGGCGGTGGAGGCGGTCGTGGCCGGGAGGGCGAGCTCGGCATTCGCCTTGACGCGCCCCCCTGGGCACCATGCGCGGCCGGGGCAGGCGATGGGTTTTTGCATCTACGCGAACGCGGCCGTCGCAGCCGCGCACGCGGTTCGACACCTCGACCTTTCCCGTGTTCTTGTGGTTGACTTCGATGTCCACCACGGCAATGGAACGCAGGAAATCTTTTACCACGACCCCTCCGTTTTCTTCTTCTCCGCGCATCGATTCCCCTTCTACCCCGGGACGGGAGCCGCGAACGAGACGGGCACAGGCCCCGGCCTTGGAACCACGCGGAACCTTCCACTTGCCGCGAACACTCCGCGCGCGGAATACCGACAGGCCTTTGAGGCCACGCTCTCCGAGGTGGCGGACCGGTTCAAACCCGAGCTCGTGTTGATCAGCGCGGGGTTCGATGCTCATGAGGAAGACCCCGTTGGAGGCCTGGGACTCCTCGAGGAAGACTTCGACCATCTCACCCACCTCATTCTCGATGTGGCGCGTGTTCATGCCCGTGGACGTGTTGTGAGTCTCCTGGAAGGGGGATACAACGTGTCGAGACTTGCTGGGTGCGTTGAAGTTCACCTGGGCCGTTTGATTTCGGATGAGGTGAAAGGATCGTGATGGAGAAGCAGGTTTCCACTGAGCTCACATCTGCCCCCGAGCGCCGAGGTCCTCGTATTTCGCTCTTCGCGCGGATCCTTTTCGCGATGGCGGTCGGCACCCTGACGGGCCTGGTGCTCGGTCGGCGTGCCGCTCCATTGGGGGAGATTGGCAGTGTCATCATCGGGTTGATCAAAACCCTGGCGGCCCCGCTCCTGTTCTTCGCGGTGGTCGACGCCTTCCTGCGCACGACGATTCGCCTCCGCAGCGGCCTGATCATGCTTGGGATCACGTTGACTAACGCCACCCTCGCGATCCTAATCGGCCTGACGCTCTCGAACACGATCCGGCCTGGGGACCACCTAACGATTACTCTGGCCGAGTCGGGGCCTGGCTCAGCGCATGAGGCGAAGATCGGCAAGCTCGACTTCACGAAGGAGCTGATCGGATACATCCCCTCCAGCGTGGTCCGCCCGTTCCTGGACAACACCATCATTTCGATCATCTTGCTCGCCCTGATGGCGGGGGTGTCGCTGCGGCAGGTGAAGAACCGGCAACTGAGGGAAGGAGACGACTCTTATCAGACCGTCGAGAAATTGGTCGCGACGCTGTACCAAGCGCTTGAGATCACCCTCGGGGGGATCGTCGCGTTCGTTCCATTGGCCGTGTTCGGCGTTGTCTCCAAGATGGTCGGGCAGGAGGGGTTTCGCCCATTCGTGGGGCTTGCGGTTTACGTCGGGGTGGCTGTTCTGGGGCTGGCCATCCAGGTGTTGGTGGTGTACCAGGCCTGGATCTTTCTGGTGGCTCGGATGCCCTTGCGCCGGTTCTGGTCGGGGGCGCGCGACGCGATCGTCTATGCGATGGGAGCGAGTAGCAGCCTGGCCACCCTGCCCGTCACGCTCCGTTGCCTGGATCGGATGAAGGTCTCGCCTCAGTCCGCGCGCCTCGCGGCCTGCGTGGGAACCAACTTGAATAACGATGGCATCTTGCTCTACGAGGCCATGGCGGTCCTATTCGTGGCGCAAGTCTATGGCATCGAGTTAAGCCTGAGTCAGCAACTTCTCGCGGCGGCGTCATGCACCCTGGCGGGGATTGGCATCGCGGCAGTCCCGGACGCCGGCTTGATTTCGTTGGCCCTGGTCCTGGCAACCGTTGGATTGCCCGGAGAGCTCCTCGGGCTGTTGCTGACGGTCGACTGGTTCCTGTCGCGGTGCCGAGCGATGACGAACGTCGCCAGCGATATGGTGGTCGCCGTGCTCCTCGATCATTTCGAGCAGGAGCCAGCGGAGGAAATGACAACGGGCCCGACCTCTCAGAATGAGGCCGGGCCCGATGTTGTTGAGGAAGTATTAACTGGTTGATGACCCCGACGGGATTCGAACCCGTGTTGCATGCGTGAAAGGCATGTGTCCTAGACCAGGCTAGACGACGGGGCCTGATTGGCTCAGGAGAGAGAACTATAACCGACCGGCTCGCCTTGGTCAACCTTCTCCTTGGAAATTCGTGCGAGACAGCTCCAACTCGCCTTGGAGCATTGGTTGAATCCAGTTTCGGGAAGAATATCCCATTGCGAGAGAAGTCGGCGCCAGTTAGTCTCCATCCTCTCCAGGGCATTTCGTGCAGAACGAACAGTGTGACTCAACCCTTGCTAATTGTGGCCGCGGGGTAGACGATGTTAAAGATCCTCATTCTGAGTGGCGACGCGGGAGAGTCTCAGGAGATCTATTACGCGAAATATCGCCTGGAAGAGGAAGGCTGGAAGGTTGACATCGTCGCTCCGGAGAAGCGTGCCTTCCTCTCGGTCGTCCACGATTTCGAGCCGGGATTCGATACCTATACCGAGAAGCCTGGTTATCGAGTACAGGCGGACCTGGGACTCGAGGAGGTCAAGGCGGAGGAGTATGATGGTCTCGTTTTGCCTGGCGGTCGTGCGCCGGAGTATCTGCGCAACCGAGGAAAGGCAGTTGAGATCGTCCGACACTTCGTCCAGTCCGGTAAGCCGATCGCGGCGAACTGCCATGGCCCGCTCTTGCTCATTGCGGCTGATGGAGTCAAGGGGAGGACGCTGACCTGCTACCCCGACCTGGAACCTGATTTGAAGGGGGCGGGCGCGACCTTCAAGAACCAGGACGTCGTGGTGGATGGCGCAATCGTGTCGGTCCGCGGGTGGCCAGACAATGGCCCTTGGATGAGGGAGTTCGTCAAACTATTAAAGCAGGTGCCCAAACGCTGAGCGTTCAGGAGCCCACCGACCGCGAGGCAAGCTCGCGGAGATGCTAATCCGCGCCAATCAGGTGGAAGCGCATGGTTTGGAACTGGTCGGGAGAGCCTGACCACTTCGTGCTCGCAACCTAAGTTAGGCCGCCAGCGTTGATCACCCAGGAATCTCGGCGTTTCCAGCTCGGCTGGATTAGGAGTCAGGAGCTAGGGGGTGAACCCCATGTTCCTGACTCGGAGTCTGACCGTGGATCGCCTCGTAGACTTCTCTACGATGTACGCTCACATCTTTTGGAGCTTCGATCCCGAGCCGTACCTTATCACCACGAATCTCGATCACCGTGATCGAAATGTTGTCGTTGATGATGATACTCTCGTTCTTCTTTCGGGAGAGAACCAGCATCGCCGCTCCCCTCAGAGCCAAGCATCCTTGGCAAGACCCGTAAGTCACGGGAGGTGCATCTTCGAAGTTGTGTAGGTTGATGAGGAGCGCCGCCGGAGGAACCGACGGAACTCACACCATCAATACAACTTTACACAAGGAAGATGGGGGGTCAAGGGGTGGTGGGAATTTCAGACTTCAGTATCCAGGAAGTTTAGGCAAACTCTGTCTTGCAAAGTCGGTCAGATCGCCGCCGAGTTCGTGCCGTTTTCTGGGTCAAGAGTCCAGTTCCGAGGAGTATCGTCGGTACAAATTTCCCAGGCCGAGGTCGAAGATTTCCGCCTCGATATCTTCTTGCGAGGCGGGGTGGATCGTTTCGCGAAGTTCCTGGATGAGCAACTCCAGGAACTTTGTACGGGCGCGCTGAAGGGTTTTCCGAAAAGCCTCCGGCGTGACTCGCGCCTGGAATTGCTCCGCGAGACGTCCGGCTAGCTCTTCAATAGACGCTTTCGGGTTCTCGACCCGCAGATGCAGGACTGTGGCGTATCGGTTTTTGGGTGTATTAACCTCGTGGGTATCGAGGCGGGTCCAAACACGCTTGATCACAGCCTCACGCCAAACCCGATCGTAATCTTCATCCGGGCGGGCGGGGTCGAGCAGATCCCCAGGGGGGAGGGGTTGAAGCTTCTTCGTCCGGAAATGGTCGATGATCAATCGGTGAAGCACCGTGCGCAGATAGTCACGGAAGCGCCCCTTATTATGATCGGCGCCTGCCAGCTTATGTGTCAGGAGTTTGGTCCAGAACTCCTGAAACACCTCGTCCGCGAGGTTCCGATCACGGAGCTTGAGTCGCAGGTAGCGTTCTACCGCGTCATGGTAACGACCGATCAGATCACGCATGGCGGCCTGACCCTCGGGGCCTGCCACGTGTGCGTTACGGATCGTGGTCCAGCTCGTCTCGAGATCGGTGAGGGTCTCGTTTTGAAGTGGAGAGGCCTCGGCCTTGGAGAGATCCATGTTCTAACCCAGTCGATTGAGGGTACGAACGGGATGTCGTGACTCACGACGGTTTTCACGTGAAACGAGCTAGGAGCATAATGAACGAGTCGTTCGATACAAGCACCGACTCGCTCAAAACCTTCTTCCTGGATCGACTTCGGCCCCAGGTACAACCGCCGTTTCGTGCCAACGTGGGATGCAGAGTGGACAATGTTAGCGTTGTGTTGGAATACGCCCGGCAGGATTCGAACCTGCGACCGACGGTTTAGAAAACCGTTGCTCTATCCACTGAGCTACAGGCGCAAAGATTGTGAGGTTGTTCAGATCTCAACCGAGTGGCGAGTGTTACGTCGCTCACGACTCCACTAGAAATACGCCCGGCAGGATTCGAACCTGCGGCCTACGGTTTAGGAAACCGTCGCTCTATCCACCTGAGCTACGGGCGCTTGTCGCTTACGTGCATGATTTTGCTTTAAAAGCAGGTATGCTGTCAACGGCGAAGGCGGCCAACGTCACTGAGATTCCTCGTGAAACTGGTCCCTCCCAACTGGATTGGACCGTTCTGAGGCGGAAGGGGTTCGGACATGTCGGCCAATGAGAAGCTCGCGGTAATTACCGGGGGATCGCGTGGTATTGGGAAAGGCGTGGTTCTCCGCCTTGCTCAACTTGGCTACTCGGTTGTCGTCAATTACCAGTCGAATGCCGAGGCTGCGCGTTCCACATGCGAAGCGGCCAGAACCGCGGGCGCGACCGAGGCGATCGCTCTTCAGGCCGATGTCGCCGATTTGGAAGCCTGCCGTCAACTCATCGACCAAACGCTCGCCCGCTTCGGCCGAATCGACCTGCTGGTGAACAACGCGGGAGTGGCTCCTTCCCAGCGGCTCGATCTGCTTGAGACCACACCGGAGAGTTGGGATCGCGTCCTCGGGATCAACCTCAAGGGACCATTCTTCCTCACGCAATCCGTCGCGAATGCGATGGTACGCCTGGGACGGGCGGGAGTGATCCAGGATCCTCAAATCATCTTCGTCACCTCGGTCTCGAGCACGTTCGCAAGTGAGAATCGGGGAGAGTACTGCGTCTCCAAGTCCGGGCTCAGCATGGTGGCCCAGCTATTCGCGAGTCGACTGGCGCGTGAAGGAATCAGGGTGAACGAGGTCAGGCCCGGCATCATCGCCACCGACATGACCGGAGGGGTGAAAGAGACCTATGATCGCCGAATCAGCGAGGGGTTACTTCCCCTTGCGAGATGGGGGACCCCCGAGGATGTGGGCCGGGCCGTTGGGGCGATCGCGAGCGGGGAGTTCCCCTACACCTGTGGCGAAGTCTTCCACGTGGATGGCGGCCTCCATTTGCGCCGACTCTGATCTCGGAGCGCGGAAGTACTAATCACGGTGAACTGGGTTCAATCCCAGAGTAGGCGCGTGAATGCTTGCTCGAACGAGTGAGATCCCGCTTGATTCACACGCGAAAGAATCGCGTATTCCCTATGAAGAAGTGGCTCGCCGACGTTTGGCTTTGGGCTACAATTAGCAATGAGACCCTCCACTCCCGAGGTCCAATGTTGGGTTCATATAACCCATGGGGCGATGATTGAGTGTGGGTTGCGCCGGAGGAGGAGGAAATCGACCCGGGAAGAGTAGGGGTGGTCTGAACCGGCGAGTTGTGGCCGGGCGGAGCAAAGATTCCCGCCAAGGAGATTTGGTCCAGTTGGGAACATCAATGGCCCTCGCCACGTAGAACGGGCTGAGAGATAACGTTTCTCAAACGAGTTGGAGAAGTAGTGGGAGTCTCGATGGACCAGGTTGAACAGGGCAGCCCCGCCAAATCACCACCGAAGATTGGGAGCTACCAGCTCATCCAACCCTTGGGAGCGGGGGGCATGAGCTCCGTCTTCAAAGCCCGGCACATCGAGTCGGGTCTTGAGGTGGCGATCAAAATCCTGCCTAGGAACCTGGCGAAGAATCCCACGCTCCTTCAACGCTTCTTGCGCGAAGCTCGTAGCGCCGAGTCGCTCGAGCATCCGAATATTGTTTCGATCTACGACCGAGGCGTCGATCAGGGCCGCCATTACCTCGTGCTGGAGTACGTTCCAGGAGGCGACCTTCACGACCGAGTGAAACGAGGCGGACCGCTTCCGCTGCCGGAAGCTGTTTCGGCGATCCGCTCGATCTGTACCGGCTTGCAATTCGCCGCCGCTCGAGGGCTGGTTCATCGCGACATCAAGCCCGCCAATCTCCTCATGCTCCCTTCGGGCGAGGTTAAAATCATCGACCTGGGGCTCGCGCTCCAGGCGGAAGCAGAGGATGAGCGGGTCACTCGCGAAGGGACAACCGTGGGGACCGTGGACTACATGTCCCCCGAGCAGGCCCGTGACAGCCGGGCAACCAGCGAGCAGAGTGATATTTACTCACTTGGCTGCACCTTCTATTTCCTACTGACGGGATCGCCCCCATTCCCAGGGGGAGACATCGCCGACAAGCTGACGCGCCATTGTCAGGAGCCGGCCCCTGATGTTCGGACGCTTCGACCCGCGGTTCCCGCACCTCTTGCGGCCCTAGTTCGGAAGATGATGGCGAAGAAGCCGGCCAATCGATTTTCCAACTACCAGGAATTAATTGATTCGCTCGATCGGATCTCCGCCAAGGAGGTGGATGCCTCCCCAATGCCGAACGAAGGAGGGGAAGTTCTCTTCGCCATCATCGATGAGGACGACTCGGAGGATAACACCTCGCCGGGACGCGAGAAGTCGGAACCTCTCTTCGCCTTGATTGACGAGAGCGATCCCGGCCTCCCATCGCTCGCCCCTGAGCCAACCCCGACAGCAGCCTCCTCCCTGTACCTCCCTCCCCTCGCGGATCTTGCCGAATTCGAAGAGGAGCGGACTCCTCGAACCTGCTTGCCCAGCCAGCCCGTCCCGCGACCCGCGCCACTCTCTCGCGCGAAAGTCAGGGAGATGATCACCGACGCAATCCTCGAGCCCGAAGTCGAGGAGGTGGAAGAGGAGGAGCAATACGACAACCTCCCACCCATCTTCGGATCACGACGGTATCAGGACCCGACCCGCAAGCTGGTTTTGACCTACTCCTTGATTGGGCTCGGTGTCTTCTTCTTCATCGTTGGAGTTCACCAGCTCTACCTCGCTTCGGTGTCACAGCCAACCTTCGAAGTGCAGTCGGAGGCGACTGAGGATTTCGCTCCAGCTTCCCGAGTTCTTCTTAAGAAGAATTCCGACGAAACTCGGCCAGCGCGCCCGGCTAAATCGAAGTCGTAAGCTCCCAGACTTCCATCGAAACTTTCCACCCTCCCTTATCAAGTCTTACCCGCGACCGCGTGCCCACAATCACCATTCTGATCGATCAGAGCCCCTACGGCCGACTCGGATCGAACGATCCCGTACACGCGTGATCCTGCATGAGGGCCCTGGTCGACCGCTCATTCCCGATCCGGGTTTGGTCCGCAGAATCCGGGCCCGACCAGGTCGGGGATCGAGGTCATTTTTCGACGAACTAAGGGAGGGTCTTCTCCGAGCGTCCCCCTCGAAAGTGGCGACCAACCGTTGTCCTTCTCATGTCTTGCAGCGATAATTCAAGAGGAAGGGCAGGGCGTATCACTTTCGCCCTCCGGAGAAGGAGTTCATGCGCACCATGCCTAGCTCATTTCAGCCTCACACCAAGCTCGGGTTGGTCTTATCCTGCGTGCTGCTCGGTGGACTTGATGCCTGGGGTGGTGAGCACGGAAGTGGCTCACCGACGATCCCGAGTGCCGAGGTCCCGGCAGCCGCGTCAGGTGGTGGCGGGCGTTCTTGGAGGAACTATCCTTTCCCTTACTATCAGACGGTCGATGCACAAGGCAGGCCGATCACGATCATCCCACCGATGCCCCCGATCTTCGTTCCCGCGGTGCTCGTCCCAGTACCAACACGGGAGCAACCACCCAGGAATCCAGACCGATTCGGCCTGGCTGGCCCCTTACCCAGGCAAGGGATTCCCAGGTTGCGCGCCGCGGATTTGGGGAGGAAACGCGTCGACCCCGAGCGAGCGAAACAACTCGTAACTTTCGGAGACCGGCTGTTCCGGGGAGGGAACACGAAACGGGCGGAAGAACGATACGAACAAGCGATCAAAGCCGACGCCTTGTCGGCGGCCCCCTGGATTCGCATGGCCCAACTGTCACTCGGCCGAGGCCAGTACGGTGAGGCCGCTGATCACTTGCGCAACGCCTTCACCGCCGATCCCGGTTGGGTCTTCACCTCGGATGATATCCAGTCTTTGTACAGCGAGCCCGCCGATTTCGCCAAGCAGATTGCCCGCCTCGAATCGCACCTGCAAGCGGAGCCAGGCGATCGGGACGCCTGGCTGGTCCTTGGAGCCCAGTGGTACCTCTCCGGCAGGACGCAGAAGGCCGCGGATATCTTCACACGCCTCTCGGATCGAAAACCGGAACCGGTTCTCGAGGCGCTTCAGGAGGCTGCCCGGATTAACCCACCTGAACCCGAGGTCCGCTGAGTCCCGCTCGAGCTCCAAAGGCAAACCTTCGTGGGTTTCACGTGAAACCCACAACGCGAGCTCTCGCGATGGTGTCTCACCGAGCATGTCAGGTTGCCGTGGAAGGACAAAGACCTCGGAAGGGTTGGGTTCATCGACACCAACTCACGAATCAGCTCAAGAGATCAACCACGGTGAAGGCGAGTAGACCGACGCTCACGATCACATTCACTTGGAAGAAGGCCACGTTCACCCTTGAGAGATCGTCGGGACGAACGATCGCGTGCTCGTAGGCCAGGAGCACTGCCGCCAGGGCCAGTCCCACGTAATAGATCGATCCCAGTGGGTAGGTGATCCCAAGCGCGACCAGCGCGACGAGCATCATCAGGTGGAATAACGCCGCGAGTTTCAGAGACCAGCGGATTCCCAACCGCGCGGGGATACTCCGTAGCCCTTCCTGGCGATCGAAGCCGGCATCCTGACAGGCGTAGATGATGTCGAAGCCCGTGACCCAGAAGAGTACCCCGAAGCCAAGTAGGACAGGGGGCCATTGCAGGTCGCCACGGAAGGCGATCCAGGCTGCGATCGGGGCAAGCATCAGGGCCGACCCAAGCCAGACATGCGCGAGGCTCGTAAATCGCTTGGCGTACGAGTACCCCAGAAGCCAAAGCAGGACGGGCACCGCCAGTCGCAATGGCCAGGGGTTGGGAAGAAAGCAGAGTGTAGAGAGCACGAACAAGGCGCTGCAAACGAGGGTAAAGAGTGTAACGGTAAACACCGAGAGTTGACCGCTTGGCAAATGCCTGGTCGCGGTCCTGGGATTCTTGGCATCGAATCGCCGGTCAACCAGGCGGTTGAAGGCCATCGCCGCTGACCTCGCGGTGGCCATGCACAGTAGGATTCCAACCCAATCCCGAGGCCGACCGTGCCATCCCCGCGGGGAATAGGCGGCCAGAGCGGCTCCAATCAACGCGAAGGGGAGGGCGAACAGTGTGTGGCTGAACTTGATCATCCCCAGGAGGTCACTCAGGCGTTTGAGCATTCTTCAGTCTCCTTGAGGGATGCCGGTTCAGGTCTCCCTTCTTGTCAAAGTGGTGCGCCATGACGCTCAGTCCCAAATCCCCCAACCAGGGGAACGCTTGAAAGAGCAGACCCACGGCTCGCCAGGGCCACACGAATCGCTTCGGTACCGCAAGGCAACGCTTTGGTCGCTCCGTGAGCGCCGCGATTCGACGCGCTGCCTCCTCAACGTGAAATGTCATCCAACTCGCTGGCGCATCCAGGAGCGGGTTGTACTCTCCGTCCACGGGGGCGAGCTTCTCCAGCGCACTGAAGAACTCGGTACGAATCGGGCCAGGCTCCACCAGGCAGACCGTGACCCCTTTGTGTTTTAGCTCACGTCTCAAGGCATCGTTCCAGTACGCCAGTCCTGCCTTCGTCGCGCCATAGGCTCCCAGGGCGGAGTTGGCCACCGACCGGATGGCCGACCCGATATTGATGATGGTTCCCTTGCTCTGGAGCAGATAGGGGATGGCGGCCCTCGTGAGCATCAAGGGAGCGACGAAGTTGACCTCGAGCTGCCTTCGGATCTCCACCGGATCGCCATCAGCAAACAGGGTGGGTAACCCGAACCCAGCGTTATTGATCAGAATATCAAGTCGGCCAAATCGCTCGAGTGTCGCCTGGATCAAACGCTCCGGGGTGGTGGGGTCATCCAGCGCGGCGGGGATAACCAAGACCTGAATCGGCCGATCGTTCGGAACTCGATTCCCTCCTTGTCCCGTTCCGGAAGAAGTCGTGAGTTCCTGGGCCAGGGTGTTCAGCCGGTCCTCTCGTCTGGAGGTCAGAACAAGGTCGATTCCTCGTTTCGCAAGCTCCCGAGCCAGGCTTGTCCCGATACCAGCGGAGGCTCCCGTGAGAAGGGCCACCCTTCTGGGTGCGTCTGTCATGTCGTGAATCGCTCCGCAAGAAACGCGCAAACGGTTAGAAACTGGGATCGGATGATCCACCCCAACGTTGGGCCTGGTCATCCACAACCCCAAGTTGGTCGCAGATCCGGGTCACGATGAATCGAATCAGGTCGTCGAGTGAGGACGGGCGATGATACCAGCCGGGCATCGCGGGAAGGACGAGCGCCCCCGCCCGGGTCACGGCCGCCATGTTCTCGAGATGGATCAAGCTCAAAGGAGTCTCGCGCGGGACCAGAATGAGCTTTCGCCTCTCCTTGAGATGAACGTCAGCGGCCCGGGTGATCAGGTTCGTGGTGATTCCATGCGCGATCGAGGCCAAGGTGCTCATGCTGCAAGGCGAGATCACCATCCCGGCGGTTCGAAACGAGCCGCTGGCGATTCCGGCATTGAAGTCGCGATGATGGTGGTAGTGGATTGAGGTTGGGTCCACCCCCGGAAGCACGGTCGGATCAAACGCATTTAGGGTAAGTTGGATCCCTAACTCCTCTCGGAAAACCTGGGCTCCACTCTCACTGATGGTGAGGTGGACCGGTCGGCCAGTACGGCACAGCTCTCGAAGGAGGGCCAGTGCGTAAGGAGCGCCACTGGCCCCCGTGATCGCCAGCACGAATCCGTCGATGCCTGGGGCAGGGGGGGAACTCGAGAGGCCGGGGGTCATACCGCCGCCTCTGGCTCTGGCTTCGTTCCGACGTAGAGAGTGGCCACTCCACGTGTCAGGGGATACTGTCTCGTGCCAACAAGCCCGCGCGAGCCAAGCAGGTCGAGCATCGATTGCCCATCCGGGAACTGAAGCACGCTCGATGGCAGGTAGTGATAAGCGTTTTGCTCGTTGGGCGAGATCGCTTGCCCCACCCGAGGAAGCACGTGCCTGAAGAAGGTGAGGTAGAGTCGGCCGAGTAACCGGCCTCTCGGTCTGGAGAACTCCAGGATCGCCACCTTGCCGCCAGGGCGCGCGACTCGGATCATCTCATCGATCCCGCGCGTGGTATCGCTGACGTTCCGGAGCCCGAACGCAACGGTGACCACACCGAAGTGGTTGTCGGGCAAGGGGAGTCTCTGCGTGTCTCCTTCCACCAGGGAGATTCGCTCCGCCGCTCCGGCCCGCTCAACCTTCGATTGCCCGCGCAGGAGCATCTCACGGCAAAAGTCGGTCCCGACAACCTGGCTCTGCCCCTTCCCTGCCCGGTCGTACTCAAGAGCCAGGTCCGCGGTTCCGGTGCAGCAGTCGAGGACCGGTACGCCTTGTTGGGGAGGGACCGTTCGTGTCGTGAACCGCCTCCAATACTTGTCGATGTTCAAGCTGAGGAGATGGTTCAGTAAGTCGTACTTGCCCGCGATCGAGGCAAACATGGACCGTACCCTGGCGGAAGATTTGTCGACCGGCGCTGACGGATTAGAACTTGAGGACGTGGTACTTGCAGTCTCAACCGACATATCTCACACCTCGGCCGGTGCCGAATCCAGAACTCTGACCCGCATCTAGAGGAACGACTTTCCAATTGTAGCCAGAGTCCGGTCATCTCCGAAATCGCACTTCGCCACCTTCCTCCGAACCTCAGGCCAAGTCGGCTTGGCGAACCGGGTGTCAACCTCTACCCTTGTTCCTTCCGAGAACCAAGTTCCGTCGCCCTTGCATCGTATCGTGTGGAGTGAGACGCAAAGCCTCATGGGGTATCGCAACCTGTCCGACTGTGTCGCCGACCTCCGCGGCCATCGCATGCTCGTCGAAATCGAGGAAGAGGTTGACCCCAATCTCGAGGTCGCCGCGATCCAGCGCAGGGTCTACGAAGCAGGCGGCCCCGCCCTTCTCTTTCGACGCGTCAAGGGGACCTCGTTCCCCATGCTCGGCAACCTCTTCGGAACCCTGGACCGAACACGCTACCTGTTCCGCGACACACTCGATGCCGTGCGCGCACTCGTCGACCTGAAGGTCGCGCCCCCCAGGTTCCTGCGCAACCCTTGGCGATTTCGACGCGTTCCGGCCACCGCGCTTCACCTACTCCCCTGGCTACGGTCCCACGGACCGATCCTCCAGGGGCACACCCAGATTCAGCAACTCCCCCAGCTCAAGTCGTGGCCTGACGACGGGGGGGCGTTCATCACCTTACCGCAGGTCTACACGGAGGATCCCGACCACCCCGGGCTGGCACGATCAAACCTGGGAATGTATCGCATCCAGATCTCCGGGAATGCGTACGAGCCGAATCGTGAAGTTGGCTTACATTACCAAATTCATCGAGGCATTGGGGTACACCACGCCGCGGCGATTCGGCGCGGCGAGCCCCTCAAGGTGAACGTCTTCGTGGGGGGCCCCCCCGCCCTGACCGTCGCCGCTGTCATGCCGCTCCCTGAAGGCCTTCCCGAACTCGCCTTCGCGGGAGCGCTCGGTGGAAGGCGGGTGCGCATGGTTAAGGCGTCGAACGGTCTCCCCATGCCCGCCGAGGCTGATTTCGTGCTCTCGGGCTCCATCGACCCGAATGTTCGCAAGCCCGAAGGTCCCTTCGGCGACCACCTGGGCTATTACAGTCTTCAGCACGATTTTCCGGTGATGCGGGTGGAGTCGGTCTATCATCGCCCAGGAGCGATCTGGCCGTTTACCTCGGTGGGAAGGCCCCCCCAGGAAGACACTTCCTTCGGGGCCCTCATCCACGAGCTGACTGGGCCGCTGATCCCCACTGTCCTTCCCGGGGTTCGAGCCGTTCACGCGGTGGACGCCGCCGGCGTGCATCCGCTCTTACTCGCCATTGGAAGTGAGCGGTACGTCCCTTATGCGGAGACTCGCAAACCCCAGGAACTACTTACCTCCGCCAACGCGATTCTCGGCCAGGGGCAGATGTCCCTCGCCAAGTACCTTTTGATCGTGGCCGAGGAAGACCGGCCGGATCTCGACATCCACGATTGCCCACGGTTTCTTACTCACCTCCTTGAAAGAGTGGATTGGCGCGAAGACCTCCACTTCCAGACGCGGACCACGATCGACACCTTGGACTATTCAGGTCACGGCCTCAACCAAGGGTCGAAAGTGGTGATCGCCGCCGCCGGGCCTGTCCGTCGCGAACTTGCAAGCGAATTACCAACGAGCCTTAGCTTGCCCGATACCTTTTCCAAACCGAGGGTCGTCATACCTGGGGTGCTTGTGGTTGAGGGGCCCGCTTATCGGTCTGACGACGCAACGGTTGCTCAACTGATCGAGCGTGACGTGCTGGTGTCGGAGCTTGAAGGGTTCCCCCTCGTCGTCCTGGTGGATGACGCTGAGTTCGCCGCGCGATCGATCAAGAATTTCTTGTGGGTAACCTTTACCCGTTCGAATCCCGCGGCCGATATCGACGGCTTCCGCGCCTCGACCTTGAAAAAGCACTGGGGATGCGCGGGCCCGCTCATCATCGACGCCCGACGAAAGCCACACCACGCCCCCCCTCTGGTGGATGATCCCGAGATCGAGAGAAGGGTGGATGCGCTCGCGGCGCCGGGTCGTGCTCTCCACGGCATCTATTAGGCAAGGGGGAGGGGACGCGGCGTACGAAGCGTATTGCCGGACCCGAGTCCCCCCCGGTGGATTTCGACTGGGATTCAATGGTGAGGCGAGTCGTCAGGTATTCACGAGCCGAGACTCGCCACGAACCATCTGGCGGGTCATGGTGGAGAAGTGCGTATGGAGGATGCATTTCCAGGCGAACTGGAACAGGTAGCGAGGCGGCCTGCCGGACAGGAGCATCTTCCGCAGGTATCGAGCATAGACGGGGCGGTACGGCTTGGTCCGCGGATCGGTCCAGAGCCGGAAAAGCATTCCCAACGCGCCGAGGAGTGTTAAGGTCTGGATTTTCAGATAGGCCAGTGGGTTATGACGTCGCAACCAGCGCGTCTTGGCCGAGGCCAGCGGCAACTTTCCCTTGATGAACAATTCATCGAATCGCTCGAAGTAGTTCTCCGCGTCGTATAGGCGATCCATCAACTGAAGCCATCCGTCACGCATCTCTTCACGAGTCATTAATAAAGGGATCACGTTGGTTGCGATGCGAGGGTCGTCGGCCGCGGCGTTGTCAAGCCGCCCCGCGGCCTCCAGCCGAGCATAGAGAGGCGTTTTGGGGATGGCCGAAAGCATCCCAGCCATCGCGCCGATGACGCGAGCCCGGTGCAGGAACTCGTACTGACGCTCGAAGATCGTCACGTCATCCTGGTCGAACCCAACGATCATGCCCGCGTAAACTTCGAGCCCGGCGGCCTGCACCTTGTGGACGCGTTCGATGAGCCCTCCCCGCACGTTCTGAAACTTCTTGGTCTCGCGTAGGGCCTCCTCGTCGGGGCTCTCGATCCCGATAAACACGGCCACCATCCCGGCGTCGGCCATGAGCTGCATCAACTCGTCGTCTTCGGCAAGGTCGAGCGACGCCTCGGTGAAAAAAGCGAGCGGGTACCCGCGTTGCCGCTGCCACTCAATGATGGCGCGGAGGATGACCTTCGCGGCCTTTTTGTTACCGATGAAGTTGTCATCCACCAGAAAGATGACATGAACCCCCTGCTGATACTGCGCATCGATCTCGGCGATCACCATCTCAGCGGTCTTTATCCGCGGCCGACGCCCGAAGATCACGATGATGTCGCAGAATTCGCACTGAAACGGGCAACCACGTGAGGTCTGGATGCACCCCATCGCGTATTCGCGGAACGGGACGAGGTCGTAACGGGGCAGGGGAACGGTGGTCATGTCGGTCTTCGCTTCTTGCTCGTACCGATGCTGCCACTCACCTCGAGCCCAATCTTCCAGGAAGCGTGGCCAGGTTTCCTCGGCCTCGCCAACGAAGATCACATCCACCAAACCCGCGAAAAAATCTTCCGCGACGGTGATCCACGGCCCACCCACCACCACGAACAGGTCTCTCGCCTGCAGCTCGAGTAAAATATCACGCATGCGGTCGCGCTGAACCGTCATGCCGGTCAAGCCAATGATATCGAAAGACTCGAGTTGATCAAAATCAATGTCTTGAACATTTTCGTCAATCAAGACAATTTCATGATTTTCGGGAGTCAGGCCGGCGATGACTGGCAGGGCCAGCACGGGCATGTTGGCTTTCTTGCCGAGCAGAGGCAAGCCGTGGTTGAGGCCCCAGAACGAGGTGGGAAACCTGGGATTGATCAGGCAGATGCGTGCCATCAAACGAAATCCTACCTCGGGTGCGCGAGTTCGGGCGTGTCCATACTCTGAGGTGGCGTAAGGGGAGCGTAGCAGTCTATCCCTCGCATCACAAGGGCTGACTTGTCTCGCACTTGCGACTTCCTTGCTTTTCGCTTGCGCCCGCGGGGTAGTCCGAGGAAATTCGGATTGAGTGAGTTAACGACTGGGTCGGTCGTGCTCAAGTTTCCTCCATGCTCCAAGCTTCTTACCTTACCAGCGTCCATGCTGAACAAGGAATGGGATTGGTCTTGGGGCGAACTCCGGGACACCAACGGTTGGCGGATCAGTCCGAATCAATTCGTTCAATTCCCAGAATTTCGACGGGATTGGGGTTCAAAAGAAATGCGATTTCTTCTAAGACTCACGTCGGTTAAGGCAGATGCCCGCGTCGATTGTGACGTGTGGTAGGGTGCCAGCGAGACAGGAGGAACGAGGTTTCGAATCGACGACCGTCGCCCCTGACGGAGTTTTCGTGTTTCCGACCATTCGAGGAGGAATGGAAGACGGCGTTTCAGAAGCAGCCACTTCACATCCAAAGGATTCCCACCAAGCGTCCCGGCAGTCTGATTGCGCTCGACTCCCCCCCTTGTCGCGGTTGAAGACTCCTGAACCGGGGCTCGCGACCTCTTCGGATTCGCTTCCACGGGTCCGCCAGTGAGCGTACTCGCTCGTGACTCGATCACTCGTGGTCGGGGCTCTCCTCTCCTGACTCCGAATTCTCGAACGTCGAATACGGATCCAATCGATTAAGAAGGGAGCAGTCCATGCTGCCGTCCTGGGTCATTCTCGCTTACTTCGGTCCCGAGACCGTGTTGCCGATCACCTCCGTCCTCGCCACCATCGCGGGGCTGGTCATGATGTTCGGCAGGAGTCTGTTCGCGATGTTGCTCTTGCCCTTCAAACGCAAGCAGACACTCGAGACGCGCGATGCAAGCCCGATCCGATCGCCTCACTTCTCGAGCAGAGACACCGGAAGCAAGGCGAAAGAAAATGAAAGCGTTACGACCAATTGACTTATTAATAAAATTCATCTAACTGTAACTCGATTCTCTTGACCACCTCACCTGTAGAGACTGTGGTATGCGGAGAATGGCGAAAGAGGAAGTGCCGGGTAGGCCCTGTGCTCCTAAAGGATACCGGACCTCATGAAGAAAGTGATCGTGATTGGGCTGGATGGTGTGGAACCTTCGATCGTGGACTCCATGCTCGAGACCGGCCAGTTGCCCAACCTGGCGGAGCTTCGTGCGAGGGGAGGCTACGCACGGGTTGCAACCACCACACCCGCGCAAACTCCGGTCGCCTGGTCCACCTTCGCAACCGGAGTCAATCCGGGGAGCCACGGAATCTTCGACTTCCTCACTCGCGACCCTCGTACGTACCTGCCCGACTTCGCTCTGAACCGCTATGAATCCAAGAGCGCGTTCCTGCCCCCCAAGGTTGTGAATCTCCGTCGCGGAGTGACGGTATGGGACCTGCTTGGGAAAGCGGGTATCCCTTCGGCGATCCTCCGCTGCCCTTGCTCTTATCCCGCCGATCCCGTGAGAGGGAAAATGCTCTCCGGCATGGGCGTTCCCGACCTCCGAGGCGGGCTCGGCACCGCGACGCTTTACACCACCGACTCGACCGTGACCCCCGGTGAGAGCGAGAACGTCGTTCAACTCGAACCCGCCGGATCAAAGATTCTTGAAACGAGCTTAATCGGGCCCCGTAATCCGAAAGGGGGAGGGGACCTCCGGCTGGACCTCTCCATCGAGAGGGATGACGCCACGAATCAGGTGATCCTCCGATCCGCCGGAACTCCGCGAGAGGTTTCCCTTAGTCAAGGGGAGTGGAGCGGTTGGGTCCGGGTCAAGTTCAAGTTGGGCATGTTGCAATCGGTTCGTGGGATGGTCCGTTTCCACCTGATTCAGCTCAAGCCGCATCTCATGCTTTACGCCTCCCCCGTGAATTTTGATGTGGAGGCGCCCCTCTTTCCCATCAGCCAGCCCTCCGACTATGCCTTGCGGCTCGCCGAAGAGATCGGCCTGTACCACACCACGGGCATGGTGGAAGACCACGCGGGCTTGATGAATGAGCGACTGACGGAAGACGCGTTCCTCGACCAGTGCGACACCGCATGGAGCGAACGCATGGCGATGCTTCAGACCGAGCTCGACCGATTCGACTCGGGTATGCTGTATTGCCTGTTTGATACAACTGATCGTGTTCAGCATATGTTTTGGCGTTACCTCGAGGCGGACCATCCCGCGAACAGGGGAGTTCCTCCCGCGGACGAGTACCGTGGCGTCATCGAAGCCCAGTATCGTCACGCGGATCGGGTGGTCGGCGAGGTCTTGAAGTACGTGGATGACGAGACCCTGCTCATCGTCCTAAGTGACCACGGCTTTGGTAGCTTCAAGCGCGGGGTCAACCTGAACACCCTGCTGCTCGAGAAGGGGCACCTCACCTTGCGCGAAGGGGTCTCTCCGGGCGAGTCGGCCGGAGACTTCCTCAAAGGGGTTGATTGGTCTCGCACCAAGGCCTATGCCCTTGGCCTCTGTGGCATCTATCTGAATTTACAAGGGAGGGAAGGGCAAGGGGTCGTCACGCCCGATGAGGCCGAAGCGCTCAAAGGCATGATCGCTCAGGAGCTCAGCGGGCTGGTCGATCCCTTGAACGGCAAAACGGCAATCCGCCAGGTCCGCGCTCGCGAAGCCGTTTACCAGGGCCCCTATACCCACGAGGCACCCGACCTCATTGTCGACTTCGCTCGCGGTTACCGCGTTTCCTGGAGCTCCTCGCTCGGGGGCGTCGCGGAAGAGAATTTCGAGGATAATCTCAAAAAGTGGAGTGGTGATCATATCGTCGATTCCACCCTTGTGCCAGGCATCCTGTTTATGAATCGCCCCTTCGACGGTCAGGCTGCTTCGCTACTCGACCTCGCTCCAACGATCCTCGACGCTTTGAGTGTGCCCAAGGGGTCTGCCATGGAAGGCCGTTCGCTGCTGGTTTGATCGATGGTGTTGTGAACGGACGGAGTTGGTTGGTCGTTGACATCAATGAGGAGGGAAGCTTGTGTTGAATAGCACCCAGGGGACAGGGCACCGTCACAGCCTCGGCAGCCTCAAGCGTATTGACTCGGGGGAGAACGTCGCCGAACCGCGTACGGAAGCCCGGCGCAACGCGGTCATGGTGTTGGAAGTGTCGCTCGTCCTCGGTCTGGTCGCCGGTTTCCTCGAACTCGGCCTGGCCAAAGCCCAGCGCGCCCTCGTCGCCACGACCACCATGTCCCACCTGCGTACCAACCTGCATGCCAACTGGATGATTCCGGTGGCCGAGTTCCTGATCTTCGGCGCGGTGGGTTCGATCTTCGCCTTCCTCGCTTGGAAGCAGTGGATCAAGTCGAACCGAGTTGGGCTCTCAATCCTGACGGGCATGCTGGCCCTGGCCCTGCTCGCGCGCATTGACGGGCTCTATCTCCTGGCTCGGTTGGTGCTGTCGCTGGGCATCGCCTATCGGTTTGGCCCGATGGTCGGGGCCTTCATTTCCAACCACGCTCGGCTGCGCCGGGCCGCGTTGGCCGGTTTAGGGACAGCGCTCTTGCTCCTTGTCGGAGGGGAAGGCTACCGAGTCTACTCCGCCGAACAGCGTGCCCTGAGTGCGCTTCCCGCGCCCACGTCGAAACGACCGAACGTCTTGTTTCTTGTCATGGATAACGTGCGGGCGGCCAGTACCAGCCTGAACGGCTATGATCGATCCACCACGCCTAATCTTCAGCGCCTCGCGGAACGAGGGATCCGCTTCGAGGAGGCCCGGTCCACGGCCCCCTGGACGCTTCCATCTCATGCGAGCATGTTCACGGGGCAGTGGCATCATCGGCTTTCCGTCGGCTGGGATCGTTCGCTTGACGGGAAGCATCCGACACTCGCCGAGTACCTGGGGAAGCAGGGGTACGAGACGGGGGGATTCGTCGGCAATATCTTTTACTGTAATCGGCAATATGGGCTCGACCGAGGCTTTGCGCATTATGAAGACTATTATGAGAATCAGACGGTCTCTGCCTTCGAGATCCTGCGTAGTTCAAGCCTCGGCCAGTGCTTACTTCCCCTGGTCGGCTACTCCGTCCGAGTCGGCTTTGCTGAAGTCTATCAGCGCAAGACCGCGGAGCTACTCAATCGGGACCTTCTGAACTGGCTCACGGCTCGACCAGGCAACCGACCGTTCTTTGCCTTCGTCAACTACTACGACGCCCATGCACCTTGCGTGGTTCCCAAGAGCTCGCCAAACCATTTCGGTCACAGTAAGCGGCCTGAACAAGAGCAGATCGAGGACTTGAAACGCTACCAGCGACTTGGGGCGGGCAAGCTGGCGAAGAGTGACGGAGACCCGAAAGAGGTCGACCGGATCGGAGTCGAGGTTCTTCGAGACTCGTACGAAAGCTGCATCAGCTACATTGACAACGAGATTGGGGAACTTCTGACGGAGCTCGACCGCCGCGGCCTTCTTGATGATACCTTGATCGTCGTGACGTCCGACCATGGCGAACACTTCAAGGAACATGGATTCATGGGGCATGGGCAGAGCGTCTATCGGCATGAGGTTCATGTCCCCTTGTTGATCGTCCCTCCCATGGGGAGCGAAGCCATCGCTCGGCCGAGTGTGTCGCAGCCTGTCTCGCTACGTGACCTCCCCTCGACGATCGTGAACCTACTGGGTGTGGAGCAAGGCGCTCCGTTCCCCGGCCAGTCGCTCGCACCCCTCTGGAACCGCTCCGACATGATCGACGACGGTTACGTGCCGGCTCCCGTTCTTTCTGAAGTCGGCCACAAAACCCATGTCCCTCCCCTTGAAGGAATCCCATCCACGCAAGGGGAAGTGAAAGCGCTCATTTCGGAGGATGAGGTCTATATCTCGAGCACGCGACCACGTGAAGAGTTATTCGATCTCAGGAACGACCCACTCGAGCGTAACGATCTGACTGTGAAGAAAGACCAGGAAATCGAGCAACGGCTGGTACGTCACCGTGCCCTGTTGCAGCGAATCCTAGACGGCGGTTCCACCTCGGCACCCGTCGCCGAGGCGAACGCCGAAGAACCGGGCGGTCCCGTTCAACGTTAAAGGTGAGCTGGTCCACACGGCCCCTTCCTCGGTTAAGCGATCAGGTCACGCACGGAATCTCCTCGAGGGCGGCCGGGTTTTCCAGGCTCGATAGATCGCCTGCGTCACGACCCAGGAGCCGGGCGCGGATGGCCCGGCGAAGGATCTTGGCGCTCCGGGTCTTGGGGAGTTCGCTCACGAATCGAACCTGGTCGGGAGTGAACGGTTTCCCCAGGACCTGACCCACTTGGCGTTGAACGGCCTCGGCCAGTTCCGGAGAGGCTTCGTGCCCTGGCTTGAGCACGACGAAGCACCAGATCGACTCCCCCTTGACCTCGTGTGGGATGGCCACGGCCCCCGACTCATTGACCGCCGGATGCCCCACCGCCGCCGACTCGATCTCGGCCGGCCCAATTCGTTTGCCCGCGACCTTGATCGTGTCGTCGCTTCGGCCGTGGAGATACCAGGTCCCGTCCTCATCAATCGAGGCCCAGTCGCCATGGGTCCACACGTTCGACCAGCGCGACCAGTACGAGTCGTGGAATCGTTCCTGATCCTTCCAGAGCCCTCGGGTCATGCCCGGCCAGGGGCCGGTGCAAACCAACTCTCCCACACTTCCCCGCAACGGTAGGCCTTCGGGGTCAAACACATCCACCGGCATGCCGAGCGAAGCACCGCCGAAACCACACGCTTTCAGTGGGTCGATCGTCAGGCTCGAAAGGAAGCATGCCCCGACCTCGGTTCCGCCGGAGAAGTTGATCAAGGGGCGTGTTCCGCCTCCCACCTTCTCGAAGCACCATTGCCAAGGGGTTGGATTCCAGGGTTCCCCGGTCGAGGCGATGACGCGCAACCGGCTCAGGTCGTGGGCGTCGACGGGCTCATCGCCGTATTTCATCAATGCCCTAATTAAGGTGGGTGAGATGCCCAGAACCGTGACCCCGTGCTCTTCGACCACGCGCCAGAGCCGGTCCGCGGTGGGAAAGTCAGGGGCCCCCTCCATCAAGACCAGGGTCCCTCCGATCGCCAGGGCTCCCACCAATTCCCAGGGGCCCATGATCCACCCCATGTCGGTGAACCAGCAGAGCCGGTCGTCCTCGTGAAAATCAACCTGGTGCAGAACCTCCTGGGCAATCTTGACCAGGAATCCCCCGTGCACGTGGACCGACCCCTTGGGTTGGCCCGTCGTGCCCGACGTATAGGCGAGCAGCCAAGGGTCCTCACTCTCCATGCGCTCGCAAGGGCAGGGGGGGACCTGGGGAGCGATCAACTCAGCCCACGCGACATCTCGCCCCGGTAGCATCGGCGGATCCAGGTTGAGTCGGTTTACGACCACGACGAGGGATACCGAGGGACATCGTTCAAGGGCCTGGTCGGCAACGGTTTTCAACTCGACCGCCCGGCCTCGGCGCAGGGTTCCATCACAGGTGATCAAGACGCGCGCTTCACTATCCTGAAGTCGCTCGGTCACGGCCGACGCACCGAACCCCGAGAAGATCGGCACCGCGATGGCTCCAATCTTCGCACACGCCAGCATTGCTGACGCGACTTCAGGGATCATGGGCAAAAAGATGCCTACCCGATCCCCCTTTCCGATTCCCAAGGACTTGAGCCCAAGAGCCAGCCGGTCGGTTTCCGCCGTCAGCTCACGATAGGTCAACCGGCGCTCGAGTCCGTCTTCTCCCTCCCAGCTTAGCGCGAGGTGTTCCCCACGTCCGCCCGATACATGCTTATCCAGACAATTGTAAGCCAGGTTAAGCTTTCCTCCCACGAACCAACGGGCTTTCTCCACCCCTTCGGAAACGTCGAGGATCTTTTGATAGGGAGTGAAGAATTCAATTCCGAGATCCTTGACCATCGCATGCCAGAACCACTCGGGTTCACGGCTGGATCGTTCACGGAGCTCGTTTGGCGTGGCGATTCCGTACTTACGCATGAACCTTAAGACATGACTGCGTTCGAGGTATTCGGGGGAGGGGCGCCAGACGACGGACTCAGCCATCTCTTGGGTACTCCAGGCGAGCGCAACAAAAAATCCAGCACGACAAGCGAGCGAAATCTCGATCGAGTGGATCGTTCAGCATACGACTGAGCTGGAGTAAGTCAATGCGTGGCACTTGCGCAAGCTGTTATTAATTCTTAAAGATCGTGATATTTTAAGTTTAATTGTGTTGGGCCACTGATCCTGGTGTAAGTCAGGGGAATGTTCTGTTGCGTGGGACACCCTTGCCCGCCCGTCGTGGAAGGTATTTCACGACGGGCCGGCGAAAGGTTATGTCGGAGTCTTTTCGTCGAAGCCGAGCAAAAGTCCTACTCGGCGGAACGTCCCGTTATTTAGGCTCTCTCAACTTATCGGCGGCGTTATCCAGAGCTTCCGCCGCTTTGTCCCCAGCGTTATCCAAGGCTTGGCCGGCCTTCTCGCCGCCCTTCTCCAGGGCGTCGCTGGCCTTCTCCCCAGCGTTGTCCAGGGCTTCGCCAGCCTTCTCGCCGGGGCCGGCCGGATCCAGCGTGTCCTTGGCGTTCTCGACACCCTGATCGATTTGCTCACCCGCCTTCTCCATGGGACCCTTCTCTTCACAACCGGCAAAACCAACCAAGACGCCGGTAACCAACAGAGACCGGCAAAGTAGCGACTTCAACGTACGAATGGATCGGGTCATCCCAACAACTCCTTAAGGTTCCTGATGGGGGATCAGAGTAGAACTAACACCAACCCTTGGAAATACACAAGCAAAATCATGGCAAATGACATGCCGAAAGGCTCCGTGAAACCTCCACTCACACGCATCTCTCCTTTTGATCGAGTTATCGGCGAATACTTGCATTTTTGGCTATGCAAGAATCCGGATTCGCCGATAATTCCGACCAACGATTCGATCGCGTGTGCCTCCAAAGAAGTCGAAGGCACGATGACTCCAGGTGAAGGACCCAGGAGAGCCAGGATGGCGGCAACTCATGGAACGGGCGGCGAGGGGCCAACGGTCCATAACTTCGAGGGCTATGGCAGCCCGAACGCATTTCATGCCAGTGCTGTTGTCGCGTTGGTCGCGGCCGCGCTAGGGGGTGGTTGGTGGTTCTGGGGCGATCCCGCACGTAACGATCCGCCGCAAGACTCGGTGAGTAAGCTCGCGCAAGGGGTCAAGGACGCCTCAAACACGCTAAAAGCTCAATTCGTCGAGGCGCGAACCTCCGCGAAAAACCTCGGTCTTCAGCAACAAGTCGGTGCGCGTATCCACAACGATAAGGTGCTCGATGCCGGGCGCATTGAGATCGAAGTCGAGGACGAGAGTACCGCCATCCTCGACGGGATCGTGCCAGATCGGGCGGCCAAGGAACGTGCCGTGGAATTAACCCGCGACACCAGGGGCGTCCAACGCGTCGTCGATCGATTGGCCGTTCCTCCACCCCCGCGGATCATCTCGGCCCCGTGAAGTCCAGACCGCGGGCTCGACTGTCGACGTGTCTCATAGCCACGATGCGTCTGAAGCATCAAGACAAGTCATAGTTCAAAAGGAGCACCCGGAGGTCAGCTCGGATGGGGCCGCTTTTACGTCGAGATCGGCCAACTGGTCTGGATCCGGGCTGAGCTCACGCAGCAGTTCGAGAAGCATTGGGCCGGAGAAACCGGGCCAAACTTTTCGCACGACACCACCGGGAAGGACCAGCGCGACAAAGGCCGACCGCTCGATCCCGAACTCCTCAATGAGCTGAACCTTCGCGTCGGAGTAGGTTGGGAATGACGAGGGGTAGGATTTCTGCCAGGCCTGGGCGTCTTCCAGGGTTCCTCCCACCACGCCCGCGAAGGTTCCGTGGTTCCGCGCCAGGCTCGCCAACCGCTCGAAAAAGGGGTGGGCCAGCTCGCTGCAAGGACAACCATTCTGGATGAAATAGAGGACGGTTGGACGTCGCCAATCCAGGCCGGGTCGCGCGCGCAGGACCCGGCCGCTCGCGGCTTGCGCCGAGGCCCGCATCGGAGCGGTCACCGGATGCCCCACGCGATTCCGGCTGAGATAGGCTCCGAGCAGGGCTAACACCGAGCCGCTCAGCAGAACAGCGGTTATGTATGGTCTTGCCTTCATCCTAACATGGTTCCAACTCGACCTCGTCCGATTGGCTCGATCGCCTTCCCTTTAACCGAGAGGGCTCAGGCTGCCATGGGCTCCGACTCCAACCCCTCGGTTTCCGGGTCCGACTCGGCCGTGGCGCCGTTGGGCCTGATGTAAAGGACCATCGCGGCGGTGGCCAGGCAGAACGCGCCCGAGGCCAGGAACGCGGGTTGATAGTCGCCCACGACCGAGCGAATCGTCCCGGCACCATACGTGGCCACGGCGGCCCCAACCTGGTGGAAGGCGACGATCCAACCGAACATGATCCCCGCGCGGGCGCGTCCGAAGGCTTCAGCAGCCAGCTTGACGGTCGGTGGAACCGTGGCGATCCAGTCGAGGCCATACAGGAGTGCGAACGCAGAGAGCCCCCATGAAGCGTCGCGTAGGGCGAAAGGGAGATAAATCAGGGCGATCCCTCGAAACCCATAATAACATGAGAGCAAGACCCGGTTATCAAAACGGTCGGATAGCCAACCCGAGCCGGTTGTTCCGAGCAGATCAAAGAGCCCCATCGCCGCCAGAAGTCCCGCCGCCTTGACCTCGGGGATGCCTACGTCCATGCAGGCTGGAATCAGGTGAGTCCCGATCAACCCGTTGGTGCTTAGGCCACAGACGAAAAAGCTCCCAGCCAGCAGCCAGAAGTCTCGCGAGTGGAGCCCGTCCCAAAGTGCGGTCAGCGCCAGAAGAAAAGGGCGATCCGCTTTGACGCCGGGTTCAAGCTCGTCAGCGGGCGACGCCCCATACGGTAAGAGCCCCAACTCGCTCGGTCGATCGCGCATGAGCAACCCAACCAGGGGAATCAGGATCGCGCAAACCCCAGCGACCAGTAGAACGGCGGGGCGCCAGCCGGAGCGAGACACCACGGTCGCGAGAGCGGGGAGAAAGATCATCTGGCCCGTGGCCGAGCTCGCGGTGAGGACTCCCATCACCAAGCCTCGGCTCTGGTGAAACCAGCGGTTCGCGACCATCGCACCGAGCACGAGCGCGGTCATCCCGGTTCCACCCCCGACCAGCACACCCCAGAACAGGACCAACTGCCAGGTGGACTTGATCTGGGTTGAAAGAGCCACGCCCAACGTCACGGCGGAAAGCGCGAGTAAAGTCATGCGCCGAAGCCCGAACCGATCCATCAGGGCCGCGGCGAACGGTCCGATTAACCCGTAGAGCAAAAGGTTGATGGAGATGGCAAACGAGACCGACGCCCGGCTCCATCCGAACTCCCGCTCGAGCGGTACCATCAACACGCTCGGCGTCGCCCGGACGCCGGCGGTTGTAAGGAGCGTCAGGAAGGTGATCGCGCCGATGATCCAGGCGTAGTGGAGTCGTCGAGGCGGGGCCGAGGTGGGCATCTCGTAATCCTTCTCGCTGTCACGAGCTCGAACAACTCAAGCGGAAAACCGCCGAAGCACGAGGACCGAGTTTTGACCGCCGAAGCCAAAACTGTTGGAGAGGGCCACATCAACTCTGCGCCGACGTGCGACGTGCGGAATGTAGTCGAGGTCGCAGTCAGGGTCTGGGTTATTGAGGTTAATCGTTGGAGGGAGCACCTCGTCACGCATCGCGAGCAGGCAGGTGATGGCCTCCACCGCGCCTCCGGCGGACACCAGGTGGCCCGTCATGCTCTTGGTGCTCGAGATCGGCACCTTATAAGCATAATCCCCAAAGACTTGCTTGATGGCCAGGGTTTCGATCGTGTCGTTCGAGGGGGTGCTGGTTCCATGGGCATTGATATACCCCACTTCCAATGGGTTCAGGCCCGCGTCCGCAAGTGCCCCGCGCATCGCCATCACCGCCCCTCGGCCCGATTCATGCGAGTCGGTCAGCCGGAATGCGTCGGCTGTGGAGCTGTACCCAACCACCTCCCCATGGATTCTCGCTCCGCGCGCCCGAGCATGCTCGAGCTCTTCCAGAACCAAGAGTCCCCCACCTTCTCCAAGCACGAATCCATCCCGGTCCGCGTCGAACGGCCGGCTCGCCGTGCGAGGCTCCTCGTTCCGGGTGGACATGGCCGTGAGCAAGATAAAGCCCGTTAAGCCGAGGGGATGGACCATGCTGTGTGTCCCCCCCGCGAGCATGACGTCGGCGTCTCCAAGTCGGATGAGCTCGGTTGCCTCGCCAATCGCCTGGGCGCTCGCCGCGCACGCCGTCTGGCACGTCGAATTGGGCCCTTGCGCCTGAAATACCGCGGCAAGGTGCCCCGCGGGCCCGCCATGCTCTTGATCGGCCTCGGCCGTCGGATGAAGGAACTGCGCTCCCCTGCTCGTGAAGCGGCTTGAGTCCACGCGTCCCTCCGAGGTGGAGGTATGGACCAGGTCCACGAAGCGGTCGAAGTCCTGCTGTCCTTCCCCCGAGCCGAGGTAGACACCGAACCGCCCGGGATCGACGCGGGATTCTTGGAGCCCCGAATCCTTCATCGCCAGCGTGCCCGCCGCCAAAGCCATCAGCGACGTCCGGGTATAATCCGCCCAACGCGCCGCATCCGTTCGATAGTCGGAAAGCCGAAAGCCCGAAACCTCCCCCGCAATGCGAGTGGCCAGTCCCGAGGCATTAAACAAGGTGATGGGGCCGACTCCGGAACGCCCCTCCTGGAGCGCGGTCCAACTTGATTCCGTGTCGGCCCCGACCGGCGTGAGCATTCCCATTCCCGTCACCACGACTCGTCGGCGCACGCGTCCCTCCCCCCTCGTCGCATCCCCTTTGGATTTTCAGAATGCGGAATCATATGACGACCGTAATTCCAAGTCAAATTTCGTCGGGGGATGCGCGTATAAGAGGAGAGACGCCATGACAAACTCAATTGGTTGGGATTGTTGCCGTAGACAGAGGACCGAACCTAGGGTAGTTGACGCCTGTCTAACGGAAATCACGAAGACTTTTGATTCGGGATCTTTCAAGGCAAGAGGAACGGTTGGGATGAGTACTCCGGATGTCAAGGACGACCTTAAACGATCAGCCGACTCACCGGAGGGGGCGGGACGGGCCGTGCTTGGCACACGGGCGGCCGCGGGGGGAAGTCGAGAGCTTCTGGCGTTGGCTTTACCCCTGGTTGTGAGCCAGAGCTTCATGACCGTCCAGGTGTTCGTGGATACGACGCTCCTCTCCTGGCACAACCCACTCGAGATGGCGGCTTCGCTTCCCGCGGTGATGTGGTTCTGGCTTGGCTTTGGCACGCTCCAGGTCGCCGCGGGGTATGTGTCAACCTTCGTGGCTCAGTACATGGGGGCGGGCAGGCCGCATCGCGTGGGGCCGGCTGTTTGGCAAGGTATCTATTTTGCCTTGATCAGCGGCCTTCTATTCCTCTTGATCGTTCCGGCGGCCCCTTATCTGATCGCGATGGGGGGGCATTCCGCCGAGCTTCAACGCCTGGAGACCACCTACCTCCGTTGCCTCGGATTCGCCGGGCTCCCCATGCTGATCCTGGCTGCGATCAACGGGTTCTTTTCGGGTCGAGGCCAGACCTGGACTGTGTTGGGGATCGAGGCGGTGGGAACCAGCGTGAATATCGCCTTGGCCATGCTATTCATCTTCGGAAGGTGGGGGGCGCCGGAGTTGGGGATTGCGGGAGCGGGCTGGGCCACGGTGGTCGGTTCCTGGGCGTCCGCCCTCACGGCGTTGGCACTCGTGCTCAAACGCCGCTACGCCCACGAGTTCAATACCAGGGGAGGCTGGCGGTTCGAGTCGGACCTGTTCCGCAGGCTGATCAAGTACGGGCTTCCCGCGGGGGCACAGGTCTTTTCCGACGTCCTGGTGTTTCACCTGTTCGTCCAGCTTCTAGGCCGGCTCGGAGAGAACGAGGCGGGGGCGACCTCGCTGACCATCCGGCTCAACATGCTCGCGTTTCTCCCCATGCAAGGGATCGCCCAGGCCATCTCGATCCTGGTAGGTCAGCGGCTCGGTGGTGATCGCCCCGATCTCGCTGAGCGTTCCACCTTTACGGGGATGCGTTGGGCGTTTGGTTACATGTGTCTCGTGGCCGCGATCTACGTCCTCTTTCCGCATCAACTCGTTGCTCTCTTTGAGGGGGATCGCGACCCGGTGAGCTTCGCCAAGGTGGCGGACTTGGTTCCTCCTCTGCTCGCCTGCGCAGCGGTCTATTCCCTCGCCGACGCGGTCAACCTGAGCATTGCCTTCGCGCTCCGGGGGGCGGGGGATACGCGATTTGTCTCGATCCTGACCTTCCTCCTGGCGTGGCCCTTGATGGTGCTCCCCACGTACAGGCTCGTGCAGGTTCGAGGAAACCTGCTGTACGGCTGGGTCTTCGCGACGGCCTATATCCTGGCGATGGCGTTGTGCTTTACCTGGCGGTTCCGTACCGGGAAGTGGAAAACCATGCGTGTGATCGAGTCCGCCCCCGAGCTTATCGGCCCGGCATCGGCGATCTGAGCGAGCCGAGTCGGCGGGCGAATGAAACGGGAAGGGAGCTTGAGGTTCTCCTTGAACCACTCCCTCCCGTGGTGCGTTTCGATCTGGTCCCGCCGGGTCCGCTAAAGCCGCCCTGTCGCGTCTCGCCGTTGAGGCATGGTCTGTCGTAAGATATCGGGCTGGAACTGGCTTGAACTCGGCGGATCGGTCAATGCGCTGAATCCCGGCGGAGCCAACTCCGGCGCGGTTCGGCGAGCGACCGAGCCTCGCTTGTGGATTCGCGACCCATGCGTGTGACCATCGTCACCGAAACGTACTATCCCCAGGTCAATGGTGTCTCCCGAACCTTGGGGCAACTCGTACGCTACCTGACCGAGGTAGGGGATGAAGTCCAGCTCCTTCACCCTCGCTATGGACCTGACGAGCCTGTTGGGCCGAGGACGGTGCAAGTCCGATCGTGGCCGCTCCCCTTTTACAAGGAGCTTCGCCTTCCACTCCCTCCGTTTGGCCGAGCTAAGCGCGCGGTCGATGCCTTCCAGCCCGACCTGATCCACATCGCGACCGAGGCCACGCTGGGGTTGAGCCTTCTCCTCCACGCCCAGCGCAAGAGTATTCCCGTCGTCTCCAGCTTCCATACGAATTTCGACCAGTACAGCGGGCACTACGGAGTCGGCTGGGCGCGTGGTCTCATCTGGCGCTACCTCCGATGGTTCCACAACCGAACCCTGGAAGTTTACGTCCCTTCCCCGGCGACGATCCAGGACCTCGCCCAACGTGGGTTCGAACGGCTCGTCCTTTGGCCCCGAGGCGTGGACAGCCACCTGTTCCGACCTGATCGAGACGGGAGAGCTCGTGTGCGAACCTCGCTCGGATTCAAGGACGATCAGGTTGTTGTGGGCTATGTGGGACGGATCGCCGTCGAGAAGAACGTTGATTATCTCGGCCAGGCGCTTGGTCGGGTGGCGTCCCAACGCCCCAATGCCCGCTTTCTCTTCGTGGGCGATGGCCCGGCGCGTGCCAAGTTGGAGGTCGAGATCGGCAGTCACGCGCGCTTCGTCGGCTATCGGCAAGCGGAAGACCTGGCCGATCATTACGCGGCCGCCGATCTCTTCGCGTTCTCCAGCCTGACCGAAACCTTCGGAAACGTAATTCTCGAGGCGATGGCCTCGGGTCTTCCCGTGGTCGCCCTCCGGGCTGGAGGGGTCGGCAATATCATTAACTCGGGGAAGGATGGGGAACTTCTGGAACCCAATCAGCCTCCTGCCGAGTTCGCCGAGAGGCTCGTTCAACTGATTGATGACGGGGAGAAGCGGCGACGACTGGCGGCCGCCGCCCGTCAGCATGCCCTCGGTCAGAGTTGGGACGCCATCATGCATCAGTTTCGCCAGAACTATGAACGCATCGTTCAACGCGAACCGAACGCTCCGCTCGCCCCTAGTCTAAGTCATTAGGCGTCCTTTTTTTGTGGGCGGTAACACGGTCGTTTTAGAGGAGAGGTCTCGCTTGGAGACATCGCGCCGTCCGCCGACAAACTCCTGCCTAGCGGAACGCTCGAGGGCGAAGGCCACAACGCGATTGCTCGATTCGACGAAAACGATTTTCTCAAGTATCCGGACAAGCATGGGGAATTGGCGCCCATGGCGTTAGACTACCTCCGTGCCCAATGCACCAATGGACGAGACATCTGGCGACCGAGTCCAAAATATGCGTATTCAAAGCATCTTCCTGGTCTCCCTAATCCTTGTCTGTTTCGATACGGCTCATGCTCAGGTGACGACTGAGGAAGCCGCGCGGATCGGCGTCGAGGCCTATATCTACGGGTATCCTCTCGTTACGGTCGACATGACGCGGAAGGTCATGACCAACGTCGAGAAGCCCGAGTCACTCCGCGGCCCCATGAATGTTTTTCTGAACGCCCGCACCTACCCGTCCGCGGCGTTCCGAGACGTCACGGCTCCAAACGCGGATACGCTCTACTCCTCCGCCTGGTTGAACCTCGCCGAGGAACCCTACATTCTGAGCTTGCCGGATGCGAATGACCGTTATTACCTCATGCCCATGCTATCGGGCTGGACAGACGTGTTCGAAGTGCCGGGCAAGCGGACCACGGGGACCAAGGCGCAGACCTACGCTTTGACCGGCCCTGATTGGAAGGGAACGCTACCTGAGGGATTACGGGAATTGAAGTCTCCGACGAGCCTTGTGTGGATACTGGGCCGGACCTACTGCACCGGGACAACGCAAGACTATGAGGAGGTTCACGCCCTCCAGGACAAATACTCACTCGTTCCGCTCAGTTCCCATGGCAAGCCCTACACTCCGCCAACAGGAAAGGTCGATCACTCCATCGATATGCTGACGCCAGTGCGAGAGCAGGTCGACCGCATGGAAATCACGACCTACTTCAACGCCCTTGCCCTGTTAATGAAGGATAACCCTCCCGCGGCGGCTGACGCCTCGATCGTCGAGAAGATGGCCAGGATCGGCGTCGTTCCGGGGAAGCCTTTTGATATCAGCAAGCTCCCGCCCGCGGCGGCCAAGAGCCTGGAAGCCGTACCGAAAATGGCCCAGAAGTTGATATTGGATCATTTTCTCCAAGCGGGTCGTGACGTCAATGGCTGGAGGGTTATGACAAACACGGGGCGTTACGGGACCGACTACTTGCAGCGGGCTTTCATCACTGCGATTGGACTGGGGGCGAACCGGCCACAAGACGCTGTTTATCCAACCTCCACGACGGATACCGAGGGGAAACTTTACGACGGGGCCAACCGATACGTGTTGCACTTCGAAAAGGGCCTGATGCCGCCGGTCAAGGGATTCTGGTCACTGACGATGTATGATGGCGACTACTTCTTCGTGGACAATCCGCTCAACCGTTATACGGTGAGTTCTCGGTACGACCTCAAGCACAACGAAGACGGATCAGTCGACCTTTATATCCAGAAGAATTCACCTGGTCAGGGGAAGGAGTCGAACTGGCTCCCCGCCCCTTCTGGCAAGTTCATTCTAATGATGCGGCTCTACTGGCCACGGGAGACCACGCCTTCGATTATCGACGGAACGTGGAAGCCGCCAGGGGTCCAGAGAGTGAACTGACCTGAACGGCCCTGGAATCGCCCGGGAAGATGTCATGCGGCTGATCTGCTCCTCAGCCGCTCGCTGTCCACTCACGGAACCCGGCCGATCGAGGATGTGATCGACACCAGGCAATTCCAAGTCCGCCTCCGCGCTCCGACTGGCACGCGGATCGAGCGGACGGAAGAGATTGTCTGGGAGGTGTGGTCGTGGATCGCTAGTGGGCCACCCGAGTCGATCCGCGGGGTGATCTTGGCAGCAAGGCGCCCTTCCCGAGGTCTCGGGTATCTTGTCCAATCTTCGTCCTTCCCAATTCCATTGCGGGCGGGACGCCCGCGCTCCCAGGGAAAATTCAATATCTCGGAGCCCGTAACGCAATCCAGGTAGCCCACCAGAACCGATCGTTCTGGCGGAGGTCGCCCCTTGGCGTGGAATGAATGGCCGTTGAACTTCCTGACATTCTCGACGTTGATCTGTCCGTCGTGTTCTGTGGCCTCAACCCAGGGTTGACTTCCGCGGCGACGGGGCACCATTTCGCGGGCAGAAGTAATCGCTTCTGGCGGGTCCTTCATCTTGCTGGTTTTACACCAACGCAGATCGCCCCGGAGGATGATACGTCAATCCTCTCATTTGGCCTTGGACTCACGGTCGTTGTGGAACGAGCAACCGCGACCGCCGCGGAAGTCAAAAGAGAAGAGTTTTCCGCGGGCGGACTTGTCCTCTGTCAGAAACTCGAAAGATACGCACCTCACAATGTTGCGTTCCTCGGCAAAGCCGCCTTCGCCGCGATCTCTAAAAACCGCGAGATTTCATGGGGCCAGCAACCGACCACGTTCGCGGGCGCGCCAACTTGGGTTCTGCCAAATCCAAGCGGCCTGAATCGTTCCTTCAACCTCAAAGCCCTCGTTCAGGCCTATCGTGAACTTCGCGGTGAGCTTGATTAGTGAATGGAATCGATTTCATGATTTCAAATCATTGGAATCATAATATTTAGTCTCGTACTGGCCTTGATGTTGACTTGCGGGACCATGTTTAAGGTCCGATTAACATCGGGCCATAAGCCTCAAATTCAACGAACTTGTCGCGTTCGACCCAGACCGGATATCCCTGCGTCTCGGAGCCGATGATTCGGGACGGGAGATACCGCTCTCGTAGGTAGGCGTCTAACTCGGGAAAAGGAGGGTAACCGACAAAAATCAGGGCAGGGGGGTTCGCGCGCAGGTCGCGCATGATGCGCTCGATTCGAGGCCGGATGAGCGGATGGTTAGAACTGGCGTGGTCACGCAGAAGGTTATCGACGAAGAAGTGACGCGAAACGCCGTCGAGACCGGAGTAGAAAAAGAGCGGGCTTTGCCAGCCCCATACGAACAGCTTCGGAGATTTCCAGAGACCTTGCCGTCGCGCCAACTCCCGGCCCAGGTCGCGGAGCACCACCCACTGGCCCCCCCCTTTGTACTTGATCGTGAGCATCACCGGTTCGGTCAGAAGGTAGTCGCGCGTCTGAATCCAACCCGTCCAGAGCAGGGCGGAGGTCAGGCCGAGTAGCCAGACACTCGCGAAGACCGTCGAGACTCCACCTCGGCAAAGCCGCCCTAGCTTGTCGGCGAAGCAAACAGCGACCAGAACCGACAGACCAGGGAGCGGAAGCATGTAATAGTGAGCCCAGTAGAGGCCGGGTAAGACCACCTGGACGAACGCCGATAAAGTCCAGAAGACCAGAAGTTTACGCTCCGGATTCGACGTTCGCGAGCAGGTGAGCGAGACCATTGCGGACACCCCTGCCAGCCAGACCGGCCAGGCCCCCGTTCCCCACCAGACAAGGTAGTCGGTCCGGCCAAAGGGAGGAGGTAGGTTCCCCCCCGGATCGGCATTCCCGACGAGCCAGCGTATCCAGAACGAGGGGGCGTTCGGCTCGGGAAGCGTGTCGGTCGCCAGGGCACGCCCATAGCGAAAGATGTCGTTAAACGCCGCGGGCCCTGCCCCTTGAACCACGAGCAGAAGCGCTGAACCGAGCCAGACGAGTGCGACGCCGAGGCCGAGGGCGGCCAGTTCGCGGATCCGAGTTTTCCAAGGTTTTCCGGAGAGGAGGAGATAACCTCCCAGCAAAGGGCCATTCAAAAGCACGACTTGCTTGAACAGGCAGGCGATTCCCAGGCTGGCCCCCGCCAGAACGAGCAATGTCGTCCCGCCTCGCTCCGACGACGACGCTCTCAGAACGAGGGCGAGTGAGGCAACTGAGAACAGGTTGATCGCGTGCTCGAAGTCGGAGCCATTTCCATAAACGTATGGATCAATGTTCAAAATACAGAAGAGCAACGCACCGAGGGTCGCCGCGATTGGGCCTCCCAGTCGGAGTCCTAACCACCAGACCACGACGATGGTGGCGAGCACCAGGGGGAGGGGCATCAACCGTATGGTTAGCTCATTCGCCCCGCCGATCGCTTCGGCGAGCGCATAGAGCCAGTATCCACCCGGCGGCTTGTTCTCGCTCAGGTCGCGGTACATGACCGCCCCGTCGTTGATCCTGCGTCCGATGTAGGCGTAGGCCGACTCGTCGCAGTCGAGCGGCTCGCTCGCGGCCCCCATGACGGGCCAGAGACTCAAGCCGAACCTGGCATGCAATGTGGGTGCGAAGGTATGAGCACGCAACCAAACGTTGAATACGAGGATCAACAGCAACAGGAGCCAAGGCAAGCGCGGTGTTGGGCGTACGTTCGGTTCGGTCACTGTGTCGAGGCCCGCCACACCATGTTAGAATCGATTCGAAAGCGACCACACCCCACTCGAAATCCGGTGCCATGGAAAAGTCTACCGAGAATCCTTACGCGTCGCGATGGCTCTTGCCACTGGTGCACCCGGTCCATCCGATTCGCCCTTGGATCATCGGATTCCTTTATCTCGTGGTTCTCATTCCGCTTTCGTTGCGTCCGCGTATCAGTGGTAACGTGTCGTCGCGTTACATGACCATCGAAGCGCTCGTGGAGCGGGGGAGATTGACAGTGGAAAACTCGCCGCTCCGCGCGGCGAGCGGGACGCCCGACCTGGTCCGGTTTGGCCCCCATCTCTACTCCGACAAGCCGCCCGTGCTTTCGGCGATGGGGGCCGGAATTTACGCGTTGCTCTATCAAGGAGGGATACGCTTCAGCGGCTCGCCGAACGAGTACGTGCTGGCGAATTGGGTTCTGGTGACCAGTGTGGTCGGATGTTTCTCCGCACTCACCCTGGTCTGGCTGCGCCAACTGCTGCAAGCGGTTTCGATCGCACCAATCTGGGCGGACATCCTCACCCTGGCCTTTGGCTTCGGCTCCCTGTTACTCGTCTACGCCGTGACCTTCAACAACCATAGCGTGGCCGCGAGCCTGCTGACGGGGGCGGTCGCGCTCGCTTGTCTTACGCGCCGGGGCCCGCAAGCCAGGCCGGGGGCCGCTCGGTTGTGGTGGAGCGGGTTCCTAGCCGGCCTTGCGATGGCGATCGACCTACCGGCCGGGGGCGTGCTCGTGGCGGGGCTTGGACTTCGGCTACTCCTGGCGATGCGAGCGATCCCGTGGGCGTTTGCCGCGGGTCTCATCCTACCGGTCCTCGCCCATTCGGTGCTTCAAGCTCAGGTCACGGGAACCCCCTTGCCGGCCGAGATGTACCCCAAGGCCTTCGACTATCCCGGCTCGTATTGGAGCACCGCGGGGGTTTGGACCGAGCCTGGACCTCGTTGGCGATTTGGTCTGGAGTTTCTACTCGGGCCTCAAGGTTGGTTGACGGTGACCCCAGTGCTTGTGTTTGCCACGTTCGGCTTGTACGCGGGGATTCGTTACCGGGAGAACTCGTTGCACTCGATCGCGTGGATGTTGGGAGGAATGACGCTCATCCTGGTGATTTACTATGTGTGGGGTGTGCGCAGGACCGATTACAGCGGCCAGTCGTTCGGGACACGTCATATGCTGGCGGCGAGCCCGCTCGTGTATCTGCTGGCGGTTTCCGGAGCCTCGGTGCTACACCGCCGGCTGGCATGGGTGGGCTTTGCCGTACTGCTCCTCGTCGGAGCGATCTACGCCTTCCACGGCCAGCGCGACCCCTGGACCCGAATCGAGCTGGAGACGGCTCGTCGCCCTAGCTTGAGAATCTTGCAGCGGGGGGTGCTCTATCCCTGGAGCAGTTACCGACGCTAAGACGCGACCCAGTAATCATTGCCTGATCATGATTTAGCAGATGAATTTGTTCCGGAGTCGCCTCGAAGGGATAGCCCGTTGGTCGCCTGCGCAACGGGCTTATCCTCTAGGCCTTTCCTTGTTGGCCCTTGCCTATCATCGGTCCACGCGTCAGGTCAGGTGCCATGTTCCAAAATCAGGCTTCGCCCCGGCGAGCGGCTTCGATGGCGGCGATGTCGATCTTTCCCATCGTCATCATCGCATCCATGGCTCGCTTGGCGGCGTCCCGGTCGGGGTCGGTCGTGGCCTCGAGTAGCACTCGCGGCGTGATTTGCCAGGAAAACCCCCAGCGATCCTTGCACCAGCCGCAGGCGCTCTCTTCACCGCCGTTGCTCACGATCGCGTTCCAGTATCGGTCGGTCTCTTCCTGATTCTCGGTCACGACCATGAAGCTGACCGCCTCGTTCGGCTTGAAAACCGGGCCCCCGTTCAGGCCGATGTACGACTGGCCCAGGAGAGTGAATTCAACGGTCAGTTCTTCCCCAGCCTTCGTCGATGGATTATCCGAGGCGGAGGCGTTCACCCTCCCCACGTGGCTGTTGGGGAAGACGCTCGCATAAAACTCGGCGGCCTCGCGGGCCTTTCCTCGGTCGAACCACAGGCAGGTGATCATCTGGGTCATCTTGTGGTCTCCTTGTTCGAGAGGGATGGGCCCGGGGAAGGCCCGAAAGCGTTCCCAGCGACTGGGGATTGAAACCTTTTATCGACGAGAAGTCAACAGGCGTACAGGTAAACTCAAAAAAATTCCTAGCGCTCATAAGATGGTGCGCCAGCCCTTGAGTTCAAGCAACCCTCCGGCTTGGCTCGGAAAGCATTCGCTCGGGAAGTTCGTGGCTTTCACGCCAATCGTCCAATTCCCCATTACGG
>Ga0182745_1000229_pt1 | contig 70364 bp, 47 predicted proteins | sample eDN3rd30CKraftBY_FD_128523 | JGI IMG/M metagenome (GOLD analysis project Ga0182745, IMG submission 128523) | Enriched backyard soil microbial communities from Emeryville, California, USA - eDNA 3rd pass 30_C Kraft BY (version 2) (version 2) | ecosystem: Environmental > Terrestrial > Soil >... | reverse complement strand
TTGGTAACAACCGGGCTTGGGGCAATCTAAGCTGCCCTCAGAACTGGCGGTCAATGACCGGGGCTGGAACCCTCGCGAGACTAGCCGGAAATCCCACACCCTTTAGGGGTGGGAAGCTTAATTGCGTTACTTGTTAACCTGAGGGGGCTTGAGCGCCTGGAAGGCGGGGACGAGCCCCTTCTGGAAGACGGGAAACGCTTCGCTGGAAAAAATCAAGCGAGCTTCGATCGCACTCGGCTGGCGGGACGTGACGGAGACACCAATCAATCCGGGTTCCGCGGGGAGGTCGTCGGGAACCTTGATGCCCTGATTATTCGGCGTCTTCTGGAGTTGCTTCACGATGAGCTTGGTAAAGCCTTGTGCGCTCAGCACAATGAACTTGCTCGCCTCGCTCGTCAGTCGAGCGCGGACCTTCTTATAAGCAGAGGATTGGGCCAGTCCGCCCTCGGGGTTGGTGTTGGCGTCGATCACGTCCTTGGCGCGTTCCCAGGTGGGGGCCATCACCTGAATAACCTTACCGCCAGCAATGCCCGTCCAGTTCGCGAACTTCCCGTCTTTAAACATGGCGCTGACGCCTTCCATTGCCTCAGGCTTCGCGCCCATCGCCTTCTGCATCTTCTCCTGATCGATCGTGGCCGTGAAACCCGCATAAGAGATGCCCTTGTACGAATGCGCATTCGGTTCAATCTTGGCATCTTTATAGAAATTCATGATGCTATCTGATCCCATCATGCTTTTCTGCATCTTCAACATCCAGTCCACATAGGCCTGGGGGTTTTCGACCTCCACCACGGAGTAGGATTGCATACCATCGGAATAATCAGCGGCGGTCAGCAATTTCAAGCGGCCTAGCTTTCGCATCCCCTCTTCCATCGCCTTGAACTCAGGGGACTTCTCGAAATCGCTCGCTAACATCGAGAAGCTCAGCTTCTGAAGACGCAACAATTCATCGGGCATCATGTTGCTGTACATCCAGAGCGCGGAGTCTTTACTAAAGGAGGAGAAATCCGGGGAGCCTGCTTGCATCGAACCGATGTTTTTGGCCAGTGCCGAATCCGGCTTGACACCGAGTAGCGTAGCGAGAGCGAGTCCATCCGCGTCGAAGTCCAGGTTCAGCGTGAGTACGTCCGCATCCTTGGACGAATCGAAGATCTTGCCGTAAAAATCCTTGGAGAACTGGACCATTGGACCAGCGAGCCCGTTGTTGGCGTTGGCATTGGCATCGAACGCGCCGATCATCGCTTGCCGTGCCTGGGCCATCTGTGGGGCGTATCGCGTCGTGAGTTGGGCCACGTTGACATAAACACCCAGGTCACCGTCGAGGAAGGCCTTTCGCGCTGTCGGAGTCAGACGACTTGGGAAGTTCGATTCCTTGAGACGCGCGAACGAGGCGATCGTCTCCTGATCGGTGCCGACGGCAATGAAACCCGCCCCTTTGAAACCATAAAGAGCGTTGTCATCCCCCGGAGCGTTCAGTTTGTCGAAACCGTCTGGTTGAGGCTCGGCCTTGATACCGTGTTGATCCACGGCGATTTTCAATAGCTTGGCGTAGTCCACTCCCTCAATCAGGATCGTGATGGGAGGAGGTCCGCCCGGCTTGCCCGGCACGGCTCGAACCAGGCCGGCCCAACCCGCGTTCAGAAGTTCGTCCCCCGCTGTCTGGCGGACCTGCGCCTTGAGTTGATCGATCGCCGGGGAAGCTTGCTCCGCCAGGCCTGGGCTCATCGCTTTGAGCATGGCGATGACGTCTTGCTGGAGCGTGTTGACACTCCGACCTCGAACCACGATATCCACGTCCGAAGGAACGGAGTTTAACCAGGCAGGATCGGCTGGGGCCTGGCCCAGCATCGCCGCGACAAACCACATTGAAATCTGGGCAAACATCGCCAACACCTCGTTCCTGTCTTATACTCGGGCTTGTTGGGAATCCTGGGAACCGGGAGAGGCTCCGAAGCTTCTCCGCTCGGCCAGCCATTTATTTCTAAGCACGTGTCAAACTAGCCGTCGCACGTATTTTTCGCAAGCGTGGCAATGACAAGAGTCGCATTGAGTCGGGTCCGCCCCGTCCTCCTTTGATTCGAGCATGGGTGAGCACGATTTCATCAAGAAGGCACAACGAGCTGTGATCTCCCTCGCCGCGCGCCAACAGAAATTTAATGCCAGCAGCCACAACCAGTGGGATGGATTCGAAGCCCATCGCGTTCGCGTCGCGCGCGTTATTCAACAGAGTCGAGCCACCTCGACCGACCGCCTCTGCATTCTCGGAGCGGGCAACTGTAACGACCTGGACCTCCCTTTACTTTTAAAGGACCTGAGCGAGGTGGTCCTGGTTGACCTCGACGCCGAGGCACTCCAACGAGGCGTGCGAAAACAAGGGTCGGAGTTAGGTCCTCACTTGCGCGTGATTTCCGGGCTGGACCTGACCGGCATGCTCGATCGTGTCTCGAAATGGACCGCGCGGGGCCGGGTCACTGACCAGGATCTGGCGGACCTGTGCATGCGTCCGACTCAGTCGGTTCGACCCACTCTCCCCGCCCCCTTCGACCTCGTCGCTTCGACCTGCCTGCTGAGTCCCCTTCTGGGTAACGCCCATGACACCATTGGTGAGGCCCATCCGCGTTTCATGGAAGTGGTCCAGGCGCTTCGGACGGGGCATCTGCGGCTTCTTGCCGAGTTAACCGCGCCTGGAGGAACTTTCCTGCTGATCACCGATGTGGTTTCTTCGACAATCCTGCCCACGATCAAAACCGTTCCCGACTCACAACTTCCCAGCCTGCTGGAGGAGGCGAAGAGTCAACGTAACCACTTCCACGGGCTCAATCCCGAATATCTCTGGGCCAGCTTCGAGACAGATCCCGTTCTGAAGTCGCTTGTCACCCATCGAGAGGCCTTACCCCCCTGGCGCTGGTCGCTTCACGACCGGGTCTACCTGGTCTGGGCGATTCGTTGTAGAGTGGACGCGGATTCGTTTCATCACATGATTTTATTTTGAATTGAATTCGTTCTTGAGATCGCCGCGAATCTGAAACCTCGATCGAGCCGCCAACACCCAACTCACCCCTGGAGCAGTCCCTTCTCTTGGAGTAGGCTCTTCACGTCACGGCATGACTCTCGCCGATGCACCGCGATGGGACCCAGTTTTCGGGGTGGCCTGGTGAGCGAAGGCTTGGGGGAGTCGTGATGTTTGGAATGCGGGTGAAGCCCATTCCAAAGGGCCTGGGTTGAATCAATCAGACAGTGGAGCTTTGAGCGTGCGCAGCATCATCTGTCTCAGTTTCGGTCTGGTCCTGTTCCCGCTCGGTTTTTTCCCGACTGCCAAGGCCGAGGCTCCCGCGGCGCGGGCTTCCGCGTTCCGCGTCGATTCTGGCTGGCCCAAGCCTGGCCATCCGATCGTATTCGGGCCTGTCTCCGCGGTCGCCACCGACAAGGCCGACCGCGTCTTCGTTTTTCATCGGGGACCGCACCCGGTCGCGATCTTTGAGCGTGAGGGCCGTTACCTCGGTGCCTGGAACAATGCCGAGATCAAGAAACCGCACGGCTTCCGCATCGACGCCGAGGGGAACGCCTGGATTACGGATATTGGCGACCATACGGTGAAGAAGTTCACTCTGGATGGAAAGCGACTCCTCTCGATCGGTACGCCAGGAAAGTCGGGGGGCGGGCCGGATCATTTCAACCAACCGACCGACGTCGCGGTTCATCCCACGACCGGCGAGGTTTTCGTGTCGGATGGTTATGGGAATGCACGTGTGATCGTCTTCTCCAAAGACGGTAAGTACCTAAGAGAATGGGGTACGCGCGGCACGCGCGCGGGAGAGTTTCACCTACCGCACGCCATCCTTTTTGATCGCGACGGTCGCCTGCTCGTAGGTGATCGAGAGAACAACCGAATCCAGGTCTTCGACACGCAGGGCAAGCACCTCGAGACCTGGACCGAGTCGGGTGCCCCCTACGGGCTCAGCCTGGGAGGAGACGGATCGATCCTCGTGGCCGACGGTCGTGCGAACCAGGTGATCCAACTGGATTCCGGCGGCAAACGCCTCGCCGCTTGGGGCAGGAAGGGGACCCGCGCAGGCGAGTTCGACCTCCCTCATACCCTCTGCGTCGACTCCCATGGCGACCTGTACGTCACCGATATTAACGGCAAACGCATCCAGAAGTTCCATCTCGACACAGAATGACATTAAGAGGCGAACATGATTTGTCAGCCATCACTCCGCGCGTTCCGGCTCACTCCCCTGTCTCTTCTCCTGCCTTGTCTCATACTCTTGCCCATGCCTTCTCAAGCAGCCGAGAAGCCGGGGCAATCGAAGGTAGAGACACTCTTTGACGGCAAGACGCTCGACGGCTGGGCAAAGACCGACCTATTTCGTCCGGGCGTGGTCCAGGTGGTGGATGGTCAGATCGTCATGTCGCCGGGCAAGCCGATGACCGGGATCACCACCACCCGCAAAGACTTGCAGACATCCAACTACGAACTGACCTACGAAACGATGCGCCTGACGGGGAAAGACTTCTTCGCGGCGGCAACCATCCCCGTGGGCAAGTCGTTCGTCACGGTCGTCAATGGCGGCTGGGGAGGGAATGTCACGGGGATTTCGAGTATCAACGGCTCCGACGCGTCGGAGAATCAGACCAGCCAGTTCGTGGAGTACAAGAACCAAACCTGGTATCGGTTTCAGGTTCGGGTGACCGACCGTTCCCTCTCGCTGCGAATCGATGGTAAACCTGTTGTACTCCTGGCCCATCGCGACCTTCAACTCTCTACCCGGCTCGAGACACGCTCGAACGAACCGCTCGGATTCGCAACCTGGGAGTCCACCGGAGCGATTCGCAAGATCGACATGCGGCGGTTGAGCGAGACGGAAATCAAGGAGATCGACGCGGAAGTCGAGAAAGCCAATCGTTGATCCTCGCGTGTACCCAAGACCTCGGTGGTTCTCCCGCATTCACGCGTCGCCCCTGGGCTTCCAAAGGCCGAAACTAACTGAATCGAGTCGGCGAGTTCTTGTCACCTGTTCACTCAAGCGATGGTAATACGATGATCAACTCACGGCTTCGCACTTGCCTTGCTCTGTCACTCATGGCGATCACCCTCCTGGTCGCCCCCAAGGTGAATGCCGCGACCACTCAGCAAGATCGGCCGAACATTCTCTTTATCATCTTTGATGACTGGGGCTGGCAACATGCGGGGGCCTACGGCTGCGACTGGGTGAAAACGCCGAACTTCGACCGGGTCGCTCGCGAAGGGGTCCTGTTCAAGAACGCGTTCACGTCAAACCCCAAGTGCAGTCCCTGCCGGGCCAGTATTCTGACGGGCCGGAATACTTGGCAATTGGAGGAGGCCGCCTGCCACTTCGGACTCTTCCCCCGTAAGTTCGCCGTTTATCCCGAGCTACTGGAGGCTTCGGGTTACCGAGTCGGCCTCACTGGTAAAGGATGGGGACCAGGCGACTTCAAGTCCACCGGGTTTACCAGAAACCCCGCGGGCCCCTCCTTTGACCAGCACAAGACCACCCCTCCGACCACCGCGATCGGCCGGAATGACTATTCCAAGAACTTCGAGGCCTTTCTCAACGAGAACCCCGAGGGGAAACCATTTTGCTTCTGGATGGGCTTTACCGAGCCGCACCGAGGGTATGAACGCCACTCAGGAGTTCGCCGGGGTAAAGATCCCAAAGATGTGAAGGTCCCTCGATATCTGCCGGATCTCGACGTCGTTCGGGATGACCTGCTCGACTACGCGGTGGAGGTCGAGTATGCGGACTCGCATATCGGTAAGGCACTGGCAACGCTCGAAGAGGCCGGGCAACTCGACAATACGATTGTGGTGGTTACCTCCGACCATGGGATGCCATTCCCGCGCGTGAAGGGGCAAATCTTCGAGGACGGCTTTCATCTCCCCCTGGCAATTCGATGGGGAGCCGGGATCCCGAAAGGCCGAACGGTGGAAGACTTCGTGAACGTACGCGACTTCGCCCCCACCTTCCTCGAACTGGCCGGCGTGGCTCCTCACCTCGGTATGTCCGGACGGAGCATGGTCGAGTTACTCAAGTCGGAAAAGTCGGGCTGGATCCAGGCTGACCGCAACGTCATGCTCACTGGGAAAGAACGACACGATATCGGCCGGCCTTACGACTCGGGCTATCCTGTCCGGGCGATTCGGACCCCCGATTATCTCTATGTCCATAACTACTTTCCAGATCGATGGCCCGCCTGCAACCCCGAGACGGACCTGGGCAACTGCGACCCTTCTCCCACCAAGGAACTGCTCAAGGCCATTGCCGGGGAGTTCTACGACCTGAGTTTTGGAAAGCGGCCGGAGGCCATGCTCTACCGGATCGCGGACGATCCCGAGTGTCTACGAAACCTGGCCGATGACCCCGCCTTCCAGGGCGTGCGCGACACGCTCCGAGAACAGATGTTGGCGATGCTGCGTCAAGAACGGGACCCTCGTGCGCTGGGTGAAGGAGCGATCTTCGACACCTATCGGTATGTTGGTGGGCGGGAGAAAGGGTACGAAACCTGGTTAAAGTCCAAGAACTCGGTTCCGATTGAGTTCTCCGAGCGAAGACCCGCTCGACAGCCCAATCCTCAAGGCCGGTCCAACTCGCCGAGGTAGATCGATTTTGCTGGACGATTTACCAGCAAATGTTAAACTTGGACTCGTAACGTACGGGCGAGACCGCCGTCGCGTTGGGATTGATGGATGAATTCCACAAGTCCTGTTGGAGTGAGGTTCCGATCATGCGTGAACTCGATTCCTTTCAGGGAGGGTGGGCCACCTCCTCGCGTCGACGGTTTCTCGAGGTTGGGTACTCAGGGCTGCTGGGCCTGGGGCTACCGGGACTGCTTGCCGGGCGCGAGGCTTCCGCGGCGGCCTCCAAGGCCGTGCCGGGACGCGCCCGGTCGGTCCTGGTGATCTTGCTCAGCGGCGGTGTCGGTCAGCATGATTCCTTCGACATGAAGCCGGACGCGCCGGATGGCATTCGGGGAGAGTTCAACCCGATTCAAACCTCGGTCCCCGGCATCCAGATTTGCGAGCACCTCCCTGGGCTGGCGCAACGGGCCAATCAACTCGCGATCGTGCGCTCGATGTCCCACCCGGAGGGGAACCATCTCCTGGCGACGCATCGCGTCCTTACGGGGCAAGTCTCCAATCCTCGAGGGGCGAGCGACCTGGATCGCGTGGCCTCGCGCGATGACTTCCCCTGCTACTCGGCCGTCCTCGATAAACTTCGTCGGCGCACGGATGGGATCCCCAACGGGGTCGCCTTGCCAACACGTTTGATTGAAGGCCCGCTCACCTGGCCGGGGCAAGATGCCGGTTTCCTGGGTCCGCGCCATGACCCCTGGCAACTCCGGCTTGACCCGCGAAAACCCGACGCGCGTGACGACTCTCTCGCACTCCCCCCAGGCCTCAATGCCGACCGTCTCCACCGGCGTCGACATCTGCTCAGCCAGACAACACCCGCGCCCCAAGGGGCCGACGCGTTCCAGGACCAACAGGACGCCGCACTTGCCCTGCTTTGTAATGGACGAGTCGGCCAGGCCCTGAACCTGGATCGAGAAGACCCGCGTCTCCTCGACCGCTATGGGAGGCACTCGTTTGGAACGTCACTGCTGCTTGCTCGCCGACTGATCGAAGCGGGCGTCCCCATCATTCAAGCCACCATGGGGATCGTCCAGACCTGGGACACGCACGTTGCCAACTTCCCGAAACTACGCGATCAACTCTTCCCTCCACTCGATCGCGCCGTTTGCGCACTCCTGGACGACCTTCAGGCGCGCGGCTTGCTCGATGAAACCCTGGTGATCATGTTGGGTGAGTTTGGACGTACGCCCCGTATCAAGCCCTTGAAACCTGGCGATATTCCGGGTCGAGACCACTGGCCCGCCGTTTTCCCCGCCGTTTTCGCGGGCGCGGGGGTGGTTGGAGGCCAGGTCATTGGAAAATCCGACAAACTTGGCTCCCACGCAATTTCCCGAACGTTCAGCCCCCCCGATCTCGCCGCGACGATCTACTCCGCACTCGGGGTCGATCTGGATTCCGTGGTACGCGATCGCCTTGGCCGGCCCCTAACACTTTGTAGCGGGCATCCGATGCAATCCCTGTACTCGACAGACCCTGTTTAATTTAGCAAATGCAAATTAATGAGCGACTCGCAACGTTTGGGGCGAACGATACGTTCACATAGCAGGCGAGATCGCGGCAGCGGAGCGAGTTAACCTTCGTTCTTACCTTGAATCGGTCCCTATCAGCTCGAAACGATTTTTCTGATTCCCTAAATCCTCGATCCCAGAATGGACTTCCCTGGAACACTTCTTAAAAAACCGAAGCAATGGCGCCCAGGTCCGCTATAATAGGCGTTGACAGCCACCAAGGGTGGGATGGGCTTGTTCGTTAAAGAAGGGGAAGGGGTAGGGAGGATTGGAATCGGGAAACTCGAATTCAACGCAGCCGCCAGGGTCCTTGTGAAGGGACAGGTTGGGCCACCTAATCGGGCGGACTTGACTTCCGAATTCGAAAAATAGGTCGGGGTCGATTTGCCGAATCCCCTCCTTCTTCTTTATAATTGGTGGAGTTGGTGTGTGGCAATGTCATGATCGCTCGACGCCGAGAGACGGCCAAGCCCAGACCCTTTGACTTTTGTTCTCCAGCCGCGCGAAATCAAACTCAACGTGCGGGCCCCGCCAAGCTGCTGGCGAAAGGTCATGGATCCTCTCATGCCCATTCCTAAAGTCGTCATCGTTGGACGGCCGAATGTCGGTAAATCGTCCTTGTTCAACTGGCTTGCGGGGCGCCGTATCGCCATTGTGGATGATGTCTCGGGCGTGACACGCGACCGTGTCGGCACCTTGGTTCAGCTCGGGGAAGACGAGAATTCCCGATTCTTCGAGTTGATCGACACCGGTGGGGTTGGAATGGTCGACCGGGACGACCTCACCGATGATGTCGAGCGCCAGATCGAAGCGGGGGTGACCGAAGCGGATCTACTCCTGTTCGTGGTGGACATTCGGGATGAACTGATGCCTCTGGATGAGGAGGTCGCTCGGCGGCTTCGTTACATTAACACGCCAGTCATTCTGGTGATGAACAAGTCTGACACCCCCGAGTTCGATCAACGAGGCGCGGAGTTTTATAAACTCGGTCGGGGCAAGCCGATCGCGGTCTCCACGCAACAGAATCGGAACAAGAAGCCGCTCCTGAAGCTCATCGAGCAAATGCTCCCCCCCGGCGACGACATGAAGCCGGCCGACGCCGTGATGAAGATCGCCGCGGTGGGCCGACCCAATACGGGGAAATCCACCTTTATCAATACCCTCGCCCGGGCGGAGCGCATGATCGTCTCCGAACGACCGGGGACGACACGCGACTCCGTCGACGTGCATTTCGAGCTCGACGGCCTGCCGTTCACGGCGATTGACACGGCGGGGGTGAAGCGAAAGGCGAAGATCCGCGAAAGCCTCGACTTTTACTCGGTCCACCGCGCCGAGCGATCCATCCGCCGAGCTGATGTCGTGTTGCTGTTCATCGACCCCACCCAGGGGATCTCTCGGCTCGACAAGCAGATGGCCGACTATATCGCCAAGCAGTACAAGCCTTGTATCTTCGCGGTGAACAAGTGGGACTTGATGATCGGCGGTAACGACGAGTCGGGCATCCAAGGCTCGATGTCAAAATATGCCCACGTGATCCATCACGCCTTTCGGTCGATGTCTTACATGCCGATGGCGTTCATCACGGCCAAGACCGGTAAGAACGTCAAGGCCCTGCTCAACATGGCTCAATCCATGCACAAGCAGGCCCAGCGCCGCGTGGGGACAGGCACTCTGAACCGGGTCTTACGTGAGGCGGTCGAAGCCCATCCCCCCTCTTCCAAGGATGGACGGGCCGCTCGCATCTACTACGCAACCCAGGTGGGGACCGCTCCCCCCACGATCGTGCTGTTCGTTAACAGTACGTCCCTCTTTGACGCGACATATCAACGTTACTTGCTGAGCTACTTCCGCGAGAAGCTTCCGTTTCACGATATTCCAATCAAGCTTTACATGCGTTCTCGCTCACAGTCGGACGCCCCTTCGCAAGGAGGACGCTCGGTGGAGAGCTCTGATTCTGAAGAGTCCTCAGCAAATCAGTGGCCGTTCAAGTCACCCGAGCCCCGGCACGACTCGATGATGTTCCGTCAGTTCGATCGCGAAGTGAACGAGGCCCTCGCCGAGTTGGAAGACTGATTGAGCCCAGTACGAGGCTTAGAGCGGTCAATTCTTGAATGAACACCAATCCGTCCGACTGGTTCGGTGCGTATGAGCGCGGGACACGAGCTTGGATACCGGTGGCACAGCCCTCCCAATCCTGATAAGACCACCTTTCATTACATCGCGTGCTCGATACCTTCCTCCCCGCAACGAGGCTGAAATGCCTCGTTGCGGCACGTATAAGGGATTTACCTGAATTCGGGCACGCTCAACGTAGGTCCGGCTTGCCGGTTCGCCTTGAGATAACGCGGAATACCTACCTTAATGTGGGGGCCAGGCCGATTACCTTCCGCACAGGCAGGTGGATGGCAGTGTCATTGCCCTTGCCTTATGATTGTTGACTGGTGATTGGCTCAATCCGAGCCTGTGGAATCGGCTCATTCAAGAGGCTCTTGCATGCACTCTCATACACGGCGTTCATTTATACGTCAAGCGGGCCTGGCCGCCGCGGCATCGAGCATCCTGGCGCGTCCCACGTTGGCGATTCCTCCGATCGGGCGGACGCGTCCTAGCCACTTGAAGCTGAGTCTCGCGGCTTACTCGTACCGGCAGTTTCTGCAGGGCAAGCAGCCCAAGATGGATCTGTTCGACTTCGTCAACCTCGCGGCCGACATGGCCCTCGACGGGGTTGAGCTCACGTCTTATTACTTCCCTGAGAACGTGACGAACGAGTATTTGCACCGAATCAAGCAGCACGCGTTCACGTTGGGGCTCGACATCTCCGGCACGTCGGTTGGCAACGACTTTTGCGTACCGGACGGGCCCGGACGTGAGAAGCAACTGGAACTGGTCCGAACCTGGGTCGATCGGGCCTCGGAAATGGATGCGCCCGTGATCCGCATCTTCGCGGGTCGTGTTCCGAAGGGCGAGGACGAGGCGAAGGCCGTGGAGCGGGCGATCGAGGGGATCAAAGCCTCGCTCCCTTATGCTGTTGAGAAAGGGGTCACGCTCGCGCTCGAGAATCACGGGGGGATCACCGCGACTCCCGCACAACTGCTCAAGCTGGTCAAGGCGGTCGATTCCCCCAACTTCGGGGTCAACCTCGACACGGGGAACTTCCATGGGAAAGATCCCTACGCCGACCTGGCCGAGCTCGCCCCATACGCAGTCAACGTCCAGGTGAAAACGGAGATCAGCCGCGAAGGAGAGAAGAAGCAACCGGCAGACCTCGGCAGGTTCATCAAGATTCTGCGCGAGGCACGATACTCGGGCTATGTCGTGCTCGAGTACGAGGCCGCGGAAGATCCTATGAAGGCGATTCCCGAGCACATCAAAGCCCTACGATCCCTGATCCAGCAGTCCTGATCATGCTCGAGTTCGAATCAGGTCACCCTGCCTTGGGTGGCCTGGTTTTGTTCGAGCTGACGCAACCGATCGGTCCCTAAAATACGAGGGAGCGAGCAGGTTTCTCAACCGCTCGCTCCCTTGACTCACAACGTCGTGAGGAATCGAGATTCAGGGCAAGGTTGACGTTACCGTCCTGAATCACTCTCTTGATCCATCGTCTATCATGCGAACAACTCTTTGATCACGGTGCCGTAGCGGGCAATCGCGATCGGACGACCGGTCGTCGTCTGATACTCCTTCTGAACGTCGATCCCAAGGGCATGATAGAACGAGGCGGCCACCTGGTCGGGAGTGATCCCATCGCCGGACGCGGGTCCCATCGCCTTGTCGTCGCTGGCGCCTATGACCTGGCCGCCGTTGATTCCGCCTCCCCCCATCAGGACGAACATCGCCCGAGGATAGTGGTCTCGACCCGCGTTCACATTGATCTTCGGAGTTCTCCCAAACTCGCCTGTGACACACACGACGGTTGATTCCAGCAACCCCTTGTGTGCCAGCGACGTGAACAGTCCGGAGATGGCGCTATCGAGGTCGGGCAGTTGCCGGGTCTTCAAGGCGTCGAAGTTCTGAACGTGCGTGTCCCACCCGCCGCTGGAAACGGTAACGAACCGGACCCCGTTCTCGACCAGGCGCGTCGCGAGTAGGCAGCTCTGGGCGAACGGCTTCTCGTTGAACAGCCCGGTGATGCTGGGCGACTCCTTGCTGATATCGAACGCGTTGCGCGACCGCGAGGAGCTGATGATGTCGTAGGCTCTTTGAGAGAACTTGTCGAGCCCGTTGACCAGGTCGCTCTGCTCTTCAAAGCCCTTGAACGTGGTGTCCAGGCTCTTGAGCAGGTTTCGACGCTTCTCGATATCCTCGATCGTCATACCCTGTCCGAGCGTAATCCCCCTGACCGAGAATCGCTGGTTCGCGACCGGCGGTCGGGTGGTATTGAACGGGGAGTATTCCACTCCCAGGTAACCAGGGATCTGGGGGGTATTGGGGATAGCGACGAACGGAGGCAGGTCGCGTGGCCCGCTCATTTCCTTGGCGATCACGCTCCCATAACCGGGGAATTGCAGCGAAGGGATGGGACGGTTCCCCGTGTTGAGATACTGGCTGCCGAGGTCGTGCGCCGCCAAGCTGTGGCTCACACCACGCAACAAGGCGAACTTATCGGCACACTGGGCCAATTTCGGCAGGTGCTCGCTGATCTGGATGCCGGGGACACTCGTCTCGATGGGATCGAACTCGCCACGAAACTCCTTGGGAGCATCGGGCTTCAGGTCGAAGGTGTCCATGTGCGATGGGCCACCCGCCAGGTTGATGAAGATTGCCGCCTTGGCCTTCCCCGCGCGGACTTCTCCGGCCTCGGCCAGCCGGAAATAGTTCGCCAGGTTCATCCCCGACATCCCCACCACGCCGAGCTTCAGGAAGTCGCGACGCCTAACGCCATCACAATAGGAGCTTGTTGCCATCTTACAAAACCTTTCTCGATCAAGAGTATGAGCGTTTGATGATTTTCAGCGGGAATTCGCGAAGGTCACCTCACGAGACCCAGGCTCGTGAGGTAACGGATTCTCTGGAACCGCCCCATTACCAGATCAATGGTTGGTAATGAACTCCTTGGTATTGAGCAGCGCCCAGAGCAGGTCGCGCAGGCCCGACCTGTCCCCCTTCGCTTGCTGAAGATGATCGAGCGCCCGGTCCAGCTCATCGTCCTTGGGATAACGGCTGAGGACTCTCAAGTAGGCTTCGCGGACAACTTGCTTGTTGTTGGGGACCTTCTTTTTTGCCTCCTCGCGGTTCGGCTTGCCGGCAACTTCGGCCAACCAACCGTTCTTTTGCTCGATCGCGGTTAGGACATCCTGGTCGTTCTGCAGATAGATCGATTGCAGCAGGTTCGGTTCGTCCGAGCGATTACAATCGCAGTTCGTGTCCCGCGTGGAACGACCGAAGACCTTTCCAGCGTAGTCGTTGCCACGGTTCTTGTTGCGGTTGTAGGCGCTCACGCCGTTCGGGCCGATGGCCCTGGTCTCGAAGTCGGTCTGAAGCAACGCCTGCTTCTCCGAGGTCGCGGTCACCTGGGCCACGCTGTCGATGAGCACCTCGGCGGGGAGCCGGCGAACCACGGCCCGGCTGAAGTTACGTTCATCCAGGCGGTTGGTGTCGTTGGTCTTCCACGAGCGCTGATAGGCATCGCTCAGGACCACCTCGCGGTGAAGCCACTTCATGTCAAATTTATGTTCAACGAAGCCCTTGGCGAGGTAGTCGAGGAGGGCTTCATTGCTGGCGGGGTTGGCCAGGTTCATATCATCAGGCGGGTTGATGATCCCCTTGCCGAAGTAGTTGGCCCAGACTCGATTCACGAAGGCTCGGGCGAAGTAGGGGTTGTCCTTGCTCCGCATCCAATCCATCAGCGGCTCGCGTGGATCTTCATACGAGGCCAGCGAGATCTGCTCTCCACCCAGCAGCTTGGGTGTGGCCACGCGACCGCCAGCTCGTTCCTTGGCCTTCGCGTTGGCGTTGGTATTGTTCCTGCGCCGATTCGCACCGGCCGGGTTTTGAACAAACACCTCTTGCCAGGGGATGGGGTTTCCCTTGCGAATCTGCTGGGTCAGGATGCGCCTGCGGTCGGCCCCCTTGGTGACCTCGCGCAGCCCCAGTTCCTTGGTCAAGTTCTGCACCCATTCGCGTGAGGAGGGATCAGGCTTCACGGCGTAACGAATGGGACGGAAGAATTCGGTGAACTGCTTGAAATCGTTTTGGGTCCACTGGTCGAACGGGTGCTTGTGGCACTGGGCGCACTCGAGCCGGACTCCGAGGAACGTGTAGCTGAACCCCAGCGCTTTTTCCTCTGGCTGGCGCAGGTTGCGGCGAGCCCAGAAGTAAGGCATCGAGTCACGTTCGCTGTAATCGGCCGGTTTCTTGTCGCGGTAGTAAGTGCTCTCTTCCTTGGCGAACTCTTCGTAACTCTGCCCTGGCTTTCGGCTCGAGGCGAGCACGATCCCCGCGATCAGCTCATCGTAGGGGGTGTTCTCATCAATCCGCTTGTAAATCCACTGATACCATGACTTCGATGGTACGTCGGTATTGACCTGCATCTGGACCGCCCGGGCCGAGTTGCCGGTGATATCGCAGAGTTTGTTGGTCCACCAGGCCGTGTAAGTCGGCCGCTTGAGGAGCTCGTCCACCTTCCGCTCGCGCTTGGAAGGAGACTTATCCTCGAGAAACGCCTTCACCTCGTCGGGACTTGGCAGGGTCCCCGTCATGTCGATGCTCACGCGTCGAAGGAACTCGTCGTCGGAGCAAAGCTCGGCGGGAACGATTCCGAGTTTGCGGAGCTTGTTGGTCACGAGCTCGTCGATCTTGGTGGGGGTGGGAACTTCGGGGTAGTCCGGACCCACGCGATCGGAGACGGGGAGGAGGATCTGCGTGACGGACACGCCATTGTCGTAGAAGGCAACGATATGCGTGTCACCCTTTCCCTTGCTGGTGATCACGCCATCCTCGTCCACCTCGGCGATGGATTCGTCGTTCGTGCGGAACCGGCTGATGCAGGTGACGTCTTCCTCGGTTCCGTCAGCCCAGTGGGCGACGACCTTCAAGGGAACCTGTTCGCCTTCCCCCTTGAAGACGATTTCCGTTGGGGTGACTTCGAGCCGATCGAACGCGGCGGCCGATTTCTCGACCCCTTTCGCGCCCGCCTCGATCCAGTTCACGAGCATCCGATACTGCCAGCTCTCTTCTTCGAGCCGCTTCCCCCCCTTGTGAGGAATGGTCAACGTGGGCTTCTGGATGATCTTGCTGGCGTCGGCGTTATCCAGGACCACCCGCTCTTCCTTCGGGTCGAGCAAGGCCTCGTGGTCCATCTTGAAGTCATATCCGAACAGGGAGAGGCGGAACCCCCCTTGCCCCTGGAACGAACCATGGCAGGCCCGAGTATTGCAACCGAGCCGGCCCATGAGGGGGAGGACATGCCTCTGGAAGTCGGGGACCTCCGAAACCTCGGGCTGGCCGAAGCGCTCCTTGGCCGGTTGAAGCAACTCGGCGTACGACGGCGACGCCATGAATGCGACCAGCACGAACGCCGTGCCGAGCCTGATAACACGACCGATCATGTCTCGTTCTCCTTCTTGGCACGTCCCGTTGGCGCAGAGGCAGGCTTCCGATCATCCTGTCGCTTTGCGCGTCGAGCTTTCTTCTTGAGGTCCTGCAAACGACTACCCACGCGCCGATCGCTGTCGGCCTTCAATCGTTTCAAGTTGGCTTCGACCTGATTCAGGCGGTTTCTAAGCTGCGTTTCAAGCTGCTCTTGCTTCTCGATCTCGACCTTGACCAATGTTCTCAGTGCGGATTCAACCTCGTCTTCGAGCTCATCCGACGGAGCGCTGAGGTATCGAGCACTGAGCAGGTCGGCGTGGGACTTGGCTTTCCATACTTTCAAGTTCATATCGTACTGACGAGGATTGGCCCGTTTGAGGTCTTCGAGGGATCGGTAGACCTGGTCAAGCTCTCCGATGGCTCGCTTGAATTCTTCGGGCTTCATCGCCTTGAGCTGTTCGAGCAAGCTAACGAGCTCGGGATGGTGCTCGGAGACAAAGGCCATCACCCGTTTCTCACGCTCCTTGGCAGAGACCGGATCTTTCTCCTTGGCCTTCCCCAACCTGGGTTCTTTCCGCTCTGAAACAGGTGTTCTCGAACCTGGCTTGGTTCCCTTGGACTCGTCCGCCTGGGAGAGGGACCACGCCGAGGTCAATAACGCGAGGGCCAACGCCACCATGGTCAGCGCGTGCCGCATTGATTAGTTCTCCAGTGTTCCGTTCGTCGCTCCATTACCCAGCGAGGCCGCCTCCAGCAACCAGGCGGGGAGCGACTCCTCTTGTCCCTCCAGGTTCAGGTCAAGAAGGTTGGATGCGACCTGTTCGACAGGTATCGAGCCGTTCGGCTCATCCAGCCAGGTAACCGAGTCCGGTTCTTGGTGAGGGGGCAGGTCGATCTCGGTGTCGTGACTCAGGTGGGACCAGGCGAGCGCCACTTCCGCGCTAGGTTGAGCCGTCTGCTTCGCCAGCGAATAGGTAGGAACTGGGTCGGTTTGATTCCCGTGTCGTCTCGTGCCGTGGTACGAAAAGAAGACCAGTCCCAGCGCGAACAGAACGCTGGCGGCGAGTGCCAGCGGAGCGAGTCGTGAGAGAGACCGTCGACGGCTTCGAAGGGAACCGCCTGGGGCTTCGTTGGGCCCAAGTCGGGCAATCACGAAGGCCAGCTCGACCGCCTCGGCCACGGCCTCTCGAGCCGACTGATCGACCGCGAGCCGTTCCTCGAAGGAGGAGACCTCGCGCTCAGTCAGCTCGTTCGAGACATAGCGAACGGCCAGTAGAAGCAACTCGGACGACATCGATCAATCTCCTGGACGCAGCGAGCGTCTCAGTTTCTCCAACGCCAGCCGCATTCGGGTTAGCACGGTTCCGAGCGGCAATTTTTGGTTCTCTGCAATTTCCGCGAATGTTTTGTCTTCGTACATCCTCGCCCAGACGATCGCTCGTTGTTCGAGTGGTAGCTGGTTGATCGCATCCCTCACCCCTTCCACGACCTCATCTTGAAGAAGCTGGGCATCAGGTGCGTCAATGACTCGCTTGAGTGTGAATTGAAGTTTTCGCTCCCCCTGCTCGCGCGTCTCGCGTCTTCTTCTCGCGGTAAGGGCCTCGTGAAACGCCACGCGGAACAACCAGCCCTTGAGCGTTTCTTCCTGGGCGGTATGCCCAAGCTCGATCGCCTTGGCCATGGTTGACTGAATCACGTCCTCAGTTAAGTCGGGGTCACGCGTCACACCCAGAATGAGCCGACGCAACTCGAGCCCATGGCTCTCATAGAGCGACACAATGCGATCGCGGTCGACCGATCCGGGTACGTTCACCTTGGTTGTGCTTGGGGCTGTGGGGAGAGTGTTGGTTTGCTCCATCGACGACTCTCCCTCTCGAAGAGTAACGACGCGCGACGGGGGATGATTATTTTCACGAACGCCCTCTTTTTTCGATAAAAAGTTACAAGATGCGTTCCAACAAGGTTTTAATAATTGGAGCGGAGTTCCAGGGAGCGTGCTTGAGATTCCCGCGTGTTGATCCCGAGGCATGCTTAAGGCGTCTTCCAATTTAAGATGAATGGACTTTGGCGTTCCGACCCGCTACTCTCCCCTAACGATGCTGATCTCGCCTCCGACACGATCCATTCGTGTCGGTCACCCGCCAGCCGATGCAACCCCTCAACTTGAGCGGAGTGAAGCCATGCCTCGCGCATCGAGCGAGCCCCCCCCAGCCGCACCCTTTCGACACCCCCGATTCTCCCGCCGAGTCGCCATCCAGGCCGGCGCGGTCGGTCTACTCGGAATGGGTACCAACCACCTGACCGCCCTGCGCAGCCACGCGTCGCCCCTGAAATCGCCCAAACCAACCAATGGGCAAGCCCGGTCCGTCATTTATATCTTCCTCTCGGGCGGACTCGCTCAGCAGGACAGCTTCGATCTCAAGCCGGACGCGCCTGAACAGGTCCGAGGAGAATTCCAGCCCATAGCGACCACTTCGCCTGGAGTTTCGATCTGCGAGCACTTGCCGATGCTCGCAGCCCGGAGCCACCTCTGGTCGCTCATTCGCTCGCTCACTCATCCCTCGAACGACCACTCGGCCGGTCACATGATCATGCTCTCCGGCCGGTCGATGGTCCCTCCCGGATTCGATCCCTCGAAGCCGAAACCGACCGACTGGCCCTCCATCGCCGCGATCACGGGGGCGGTTACGGGTGTGCGGAACAACCTGCCCCCCGCGATCATTCTCCCCGAGCAATTGATCCACCGAACTGGGCGGGTGATTCCAGGGCAGCTCGCGGGGGAGATGGGACCATCGCGCGACCCCTGGGTGATTGATGCATCCCCTTTCGATTCCCGTAGTTATGGGGCTTACCCTGAGTACCAGTTCGATCACCAGCAACGAGACCGCAAACTCCCCAACCGATCCTTTCAGGCCCCAAGCCTGACGCTCCCCGAGGGGTTCACCAAGTCTCGAGTGACCGGTCGACTCGCACTTCTCGATCAAATCGATGCCCAGCGCAGGGATCTCGACCGCAACGCCGAAACGCTTCCGCTCGACCAATTTCGCCAGGACGCGGCCTCGCTTCTCACCGATCCTCGGGTCCGCAAGGCGTTCGACCTGGAGATCGCCGACCCCAAAACCCTTGAGCGGTATGGACGTAATTCCTTTGGAAAGTCGTTGTTAATGGCGCGTAACCTGGTGGAGGCCGGGGTCTCGTTGATTCAGGTGAATCTGGGCAATAACGAGACCTGGGACACGCACGGCAACGCGTTCCCCCACCTTCGCGATAAGCTCTTCCCTCCGACCGACCGTGCCCTCTCGGCCCTTTTGGACGACCTCGACCACTCGGGGCTTCTCGACTCGACCTTGATCGTCATGGGAGGTGAGTTCGGCCGAACCCCGCGCATCTCCCGATTGCCGAAGTTCTACGAGAAACCGGGCCGAGACCATTGGGGGGCGGTTCAGACGGTTCTCGTCGCGGGGGGAGGGACCGTGGGGGGGCGAGTAATTGGCTCGTCCGACAAGATCGGAGGGCACCCCGCTACCGACCCGCAAACGCCTGAAGCTCTCGCGGCCACGATTTATCAGTCGTTGGGACTCCCCTCCACGACCTCCTGGAAGGATGCGCAAGGGCGTCCTCACTTCATTTATCACGGTGAGCCGATCGCGGGTCTGTTCTGAAGCTGGCAAGCGACGACCCCAACTCGTCTTGAACACCCGGAGTCAAGAGATCGAGGCGTCCGAAAGGCTTGCGCCTCGGGGGGTTGACAGGGGATGGTGGCTCCAGCACCATTGGCCTTGGATCGAACCTGGATCGAATGCACTCAACCGACCGTTAACGAGGTTCCAGCCATGGCCCAAGCCACAACGGCAGCCAGGAGCAATCCGACGATTCGCCAAACTCGTCTCCTGATCGACAACCGGTGGGTCGATCCGGTCGAGGGGGGAGAATTCGAGACGTATGACCCGAGCACGGGCGAAGTGCTCGCGCGGGTGGCCGAGGGGACGGGGGCGGACGTCGATCTTGCGGTCAAGGCGGCACGCAAGGCCGTGGAGACCGGCCCCTGGAGCCAGATGGACGCCGCGGATCGTGGGCGTCTGATGTACGAGCTGAGCGACCAGATCAAGCGCAATAGCGAGGAGTTGGCCCAGCTCGAGTCGCTCAACTCCGGGAAGACGATTAATGACTCCAGGGAAGACGTTGGCGGGGTCGTCAACTGCCTGCGTTACTATGCGGGGTGGGCGGACAAGGTCGAGGGGAAAACGGTCCCGGTGCGTGGGAATTTCCTCGCCTATACCCTCCGCCAGCCAGTGGGGGTGGTTGGTCAGATCATCCCCTGGAACTTCCCTCTGCTGATGTTGGCCTGGAAGTGGGGCCCCGCGCTGGCCTGTGGCAATGCCATCGTCATGAAGCCGGCCGAGCAAACGCCACTGACCGCGCTTCGGGTTGCGGAGCTGGCCGTGGAGGTGGGTTTCCCAGCCGGTGTGATCAACATGATCAATGGGATGGGGGAGACCGCGGGGGCCGCCCTGGTTAACCATCCCGACGTGGATAAAATTGCCTTTACCGGCCATGTCGAGACCGCCAAGATCATCCAGCGGCAGGCCGCCGAGACCTTGAAACGGACGACCTTTGAGCTCGGTGGAAAGAGTCCGAACGTGATCTTCGCCGACGCCGATCTCGAAGCGGCCGTCGAGGGAGCGTTCCACGCCATCTATTTCCACGGCGGACAGTGCTGCACTGCGGGAAGCCGGCTCTTCGTGGAACAGAAGATCCACCGCGAGTTCGTCGAACGGCTGGCGGAAAAAGCCAAGCAGCGGACCATCGGCGACCCGCTCGACCCGAAGACCGAGCAAGGGCCGCAGGTCTCTCAGGAACAGCTCGAGAAGATTCTCCACTACATCGACCTCGGTCAGAAGCAAGGTGCGAAGCTTCTCACGGGGGGCGAGCGTGTGGGGGATCGCGGTTTCTTCGTCGAACCGACCATTTTTGACAATGTCCAGGATGACATGGCCATCGCCAAGGATGAGATCTTTGGGCCAGTCGTCAGCGTCCTCCCCTTCAAGGAAGTGGATGAGGTCGTCGAGCGCGCGAACAACACGTCCTACGGGCTCGCCGCGGCGATCTGGACCAAGAACATCGACAAGGCCCACCTCTTCGCCAAGCGAGTGAAGGCCGGCACGGTCTGGGTCAATTGTTACCACGTCGTGGATACGACCACTCCCTTCGGCGGCTTCAAGCTCTCCGGACAGGGGCGTGAAAACGGCGAGGCGGCCCTTGAGCACTACAGCGAGATGAAGACGGTGACCGTCAAGCTCGGCTGATAACCCGAGGTCCTCGGAACTCCTTGGACACCGTTGGATTGAAGCCCATTTCCGGAGAGTTCGCTCTAACCCCAAACCCAGCCAGCTTCGGTCCACGACCGAGCTGGCCGGGACTTTGATATCTTGTCCCTCTCTGGACCTCAACCGAGGCGTCCATTCAATCCCTCCTTCCGACCGTTCGTTTGAATTTTGACCTCAACCAGTTGCACCGAGCACCTGTGGATGCGGATCCGGTTCGAGCGGCACCGAGCCCGCCTTGCTGAAAATGCGGAGGAAGGCTCGGCTCTCCGGAACGGGTCGGAATGAGATGAGTCCGGCAGCCCTACCAAATCCCATTCGTCGACTCGAGCGACCCATCATGCGAAGCTCCCTCGCCTCTCTTGCCATCCCACTGCTTGGAGGTCTCATGCACGTTCCTTTCGCCGGCCTCGCCGCTGGGATGGAAGATCGCGATGCCACTGTACGTCAGCCGGTCGACGCCGGGGCCGTGGCCCAACTCCCCGCGCCTGGGAGCGTGGTTCCAGCGGCGTTTGGGTTTACCCCGGACGGCAAGGGACTGACGTACCTGAAGTCGGAGTCGACGAGTCTGAGCCGGGTCCTCTGGCGCCTCAACCTGGCGGATCCCACGGCGAAACCAGGCGTGGTCGCTCGCCCGCCCGGACAGGGGGACACCGAGGCGAATCTCTCCGAGGCGGAAAAGCTTCGACGTGAGCGTCAGCGCCTGCGTGAAACGGGGCTGACCCAGGTTGTACGTGCTGAGAAAGTCGACCTGGCCATCTTTCCGATCGGTGGCGATCTCTACCTGCAACGTGGTGAAAGCCCCCTGGAACGTCTCACTCAAACCGAGAGCCCCGAGATTGACCCGCAACTCACTCGAGACGGGTCCAAAGTTGCTTTCGTTCGAGATAGCGAGCTCTTTGTCCTGGACCTGGAGTCGAGAGCCGAGACCCAGTTAACCCGAGGCGCGACCGAAGGCGTTTCGCACGGGCTCGCCGAATTCATGGCCCAGGAAGAAATGGATCGTTCGAGCGGTTTCTGGTGGGCACCCGACGGCAAACACGTTGCCTACCAAGAGACTGATGAGCGCCCAATCCCGCTCTACTCGATCGTCCATCAGGGGGGCGAGAAAATCTCAGTTGAGACTCATCGCTATCCCTTCGCCGGCGCCAAGAACGCCTCCGTTCGCCTGGGAGTCGTTCCCAGTGGGGGGGGAACGACACGCTGGCTCGACTTCAAAGAAGAGGGGGCAACTGAACCTTACCTGGCGCGCGTGCATTGGGCCAACCCCAACTCACTCCTCGTCCAGGTGCTTGACCGCGAGCAAATCAACCTCCGTCTCTATCGTTTTGATATCAACACGGGAGATCGGACCCTGCTCCTCGTCGACACCTCGAAGTCATGGATTAACCTCCACAACGACCTGCGCACCCTCGAGACCGGCGAATTCGTGTGGTCGAGTGAGGAAACAGGCTTTCGCCACCTCTACCTCCATAACGCGGCTGGAAAACATGTCAGAACGCTGACCTCGGGAGAGTGGCCCGTCGATTCCCTCGTACGCGTCGATGAGAAGCGTCGGGAGGCCTGGTTCCAGGCGGGGGGTGATTCCCCGCTGGAGGCTCAACTGTATCGCGTCTCACTCGACAAGGGCGAGCCGGTGCAAGTCACTCACGACTCCGGTGTTCACCGCGTGGTGGTGGCTTCGGATGGTAACACGTTCGTCGATGTGTTCTCGACGCTCCAGCACCCTCCGGTTACGACCGTCCGAGATCGCAATGGGAAGACTTTGTACGCGATCGATGACGCGGCGAGTGACCCCCGCTTGAAAACCCTGAACTTGAACCCACCGGAGTTGGTTGAGTTTACCAATCGCGACGGGGTCAAACTCCACGGGGCCTACTATGCGCCCAAGTCACGTGCTCTGGGGCCCAAGGCCCCCTTGGTCGTGCTTGTGTATGGCGGCCCGCACGTACAAACGGTGACGAATGCCTGGAACTTGACCGCCGACATGACCGCCCAGTTTCTGACCGAGCGCGGCTTCGCCGTCTGGAAGGCGGATAATCGGGGGTCGGCTCGGAGGGGGCTCGCGTTCGAGTCGGCGATTCACCGACGGATGGGATCGGTGGAAGTGCTCGACCAGGTCGATGGGGTGCGGTTCGCGGGGGGTCGCTGGGCGCATCTTGATCTGGAACGGGTGGGTGTGTCGGGCTCGAGCTACGGCGGCTACATGACCTTGAAGTGCCTCAGTGCCGCTCCCGAAGTCTTTCATGCGGGAGTTTCCATCGCGCCGGTCACCGACTGGGATGGATACGATACTTGCTATACCGAACGATATATGGGCACGCCTCGAAACAATGAGGCAGGATATCAAGAATCCTCGGCATTGCCGCATGTCGGCTCAATGAAGGGTGCCTTGATGGTCATCCATGGGATGCTGGATGAGAACGTCCACTTTCGCCACACGGCGCGATTGACCACGGCATTGATCACGGGGTCGAAGCCCTTCTCGCTCCTGCCCCTTCCGGACGAGCGCCATTCCTCTCGGCGCGAACAAGACCGCGCCTACGTCGCGGAGCGCGTCGTTCGTTTCTTCGAACAATCGCTCCAATCGCGCTAATCGACCCATTGGCGCAATTGTCACGGTGGTTGGTCGAATCTGGAGGCGGCGAGGGGTTGCGTCGGGTCGACCTTCGTGAGACAAGGTTTGCGACTTGGTTTCGCTTGCCACTCATTTATCTGTCATATGGTCTCGATCCCCGCGCTGGCCTCTCCTGCCTGCCATTACCCGTGATGGAGTTCCGAACTCGTGCCGGCAGAAATCGACCCCGTTCTGAAGAACTCGCGACGAGAGGCCATCATCATCACGGTGGCCTGGTTCTTATCCACGGTCTACTGTTGTACCTATTGCTACTTCACGGGGTACACCACCTCGTCGAAGCCGCTGGGAATGGACGACGTGAAACCGATCCTGGGAATGCCATCCTGGATCTTCTGGGGAGTCATGGCCCCTTGGTTCGTCTGTTCGATATTCACATTCTGGTTTGCTGGTTTTTACATGATTGACGACGATCTAGGGAAAGACCACACCGGAGAACTCGAGCAGGACATCCGGGAAGGAGGGCTCGATGGATAAGGCACAAACCCTCCACGCTGAACCGCCGACTCTGATCGCCTTGGTGTTGTTCACCTTGATCTCGCTGGGATTGGGGGTGGTCGCCAACCTCGCTCAGAGGAAGGGGAACTTCCTCGAGAAATACTTCCTGGGTGGGCGATCACTCGGTGCCTTCTCGGTCGCGCTGACCGCGGCCGTGATGAGCGGCGGCACGTTCGTCGGGTTCCCCTCCCTGGTCTATAGCTTTGGGTGGGTCGTCGGGCTCTGGATCGCTTCCTATATGATCGCCCCCTTGACCGTGCTGGGCATCCTCGGGAAGCGAATCGGTCAGCTCTCTCGGAAGACGGGGGCCATTACCTTGCCCGACCTCTTCCGCGAGCGTTTCGGTAGCCCTGCTCTCGGCTTGCTGACGAGCCTCCTGGTGATGTTCTTCCTGGTGTGCAACCTCGTTGCCCAGTTCTCCGCTGGCGCGCGCATCATGAAGATCGTGCTCCCAGTCGAGCTGACGAACTGGTTCGTGAGCCCACAAGTCGCGGCCAACACGGACGTCGGCTACTACATCGGACTCGCGATCTTCGCGGTGACTGTCATCGCGTATACGACTTACGGAGGCTTCCTCGCGGCGATTTGGACCGACGTCTTTCAAAGTATCATCATGGCGATCGGCGTGATGCTACTCTTCCCCCTGGCCATGAAGGCGTCGGGCGGACTGGCCGAGGCGACCTACTCGGGTATGAGGCAGACGGACCCTGGATTCGCGTTTGGACCAGGCGCGGGAAGGGCCTTTCACCCGATCGGCTTGGCCGTCTCGTATTTCTTCATGTGGGCCATCACCGGCATGGGACAACCATCGACCCTGGTTCGGTTGATGGCTTTCCGTGACTCCAAGACCCTCCGGTACTCGATCATCTACCTCACGATCTACAACGCGCTCATCTACATTCCCTTGGTATTCATCTTCGTGGCGGCCAGGAGCATTCTGCCCAACCTGTCCGCCTCGGACGATGTGATGCCGAGCATGGTGATCAAGCTTGCCAACCCTTATGCCGCGGGGTTGATTCTGGCGGCGCCTTATGGAGCGGTGCTGAGCACCGTGAGCGGCTGGCTCCTGATCGTTTCGTCGGGCCTGGTGCGTGATATCTATCAACGTTTCTTCCGACCCGCCGCGGGGGAGCGTGAGATCGCCTGGGCAAGTTACTCCACCACGATCTTGATCGGAGTCATTGCTTCTCTGATCGCGCTCCGGTCGCCAGCCTACCTTCAGTTGATTATCGTCTTCTCCAGCACGGGGATGGCCGCCGCGTTCCTGATGCCCGCGATTCTCGGAAGCTTCTGGAGGCGGGCCACCGCGACGGGAGCCATTGCCTCGATGGCCACGGGTGCGGGGGTAACCCTGATGCTCTATCTGATCGGTTCGCTGGGGACCGAAACGCTCCACCTCGACTGGCTCCTGAGTGAAAACCCACCGATCGGTGCCCCGAGCCGATTCCGGCCGTATTACCTGCTTGGTCTCGACCCCTGTATCTGGGGCCTCTCGTCGTCGCTCGTCGCGGGAATCGTGGGCAGTTTGCTTTCCCCTCCTCCTCCCGAGGAACGCGTGGCGCTGCTGTTCGACGCCCAGCCCCCAGATGCCCCCGCGCCCGCCACTCTGGACCTCCATCCCGAGGTTGGGCATGCTAGCAGTTAGATGAGATGCTCGACTCGTTCACGTCTTATGAGGCTACCGTGATGGCCAGAATCGCCGTGGGCGGCCTGATGCATGAGTCGAATACCTTCGCAGCCTCCCGAACCGAAGTCGCCGACTTCGAGTCGGGAGGGCTCGAGGTTGGCGATGGGATCTTCCAGCGTTGGGGAAGTGCCCACCATGAAGTCGGCGGCTTCTTCGAGGCCTCGTCGCTTCACGGATTCGAAGTCGTTCCGACGTTGATGGGCTGGGCGACTCCCTCCGGCCCACTCTCCGCCGCTGCTTATTCGGAATTAACCGATCGGCTCCTTACATCCCTGAGAGATGCCGGCCAGGTGGATGCCGTCCTCCTGGCGCTTCATGGTGCGATGGTCGCGGAGGGGGTCGATGACGCGGATGGTCAGCTTCTCGCGCGTGTCCGCGACCTGATCGGCAAGACCGTCCCCTTAGTCGTAACACTCGACTACCACGGAAACGTTTCGCCGCTCATGGTTTCCGAGTCGAACGCGCTCCTGGCCTACCGCACCTACCCGCACGTGGATCAACGCGCTCGAGGATGCCGGGCGGGTGAGATCGCCTGGCTTGCCGCGACCGAGCGAATCAGGCCGGTCCAGGCCATGAGCAAACCTCCCATCCTCATCCATCTCCTCGCACAGGAAACGGCTCGTGAACCGATGCGAGGGCTTATCGAAGGTCTTGACGTCCACTCGAAGAGTCAGGGCTTCCTCGACGCAAGCCTCCTGGCCGGGTTCCCCTATGCCGACGTGGCGGCAATGGGGCCGACGTGCGTTGCCGTGACCGACAACGACCTCACTCTCGCCTCCGAGATCGCCGAACGGATCGCGGTCCAGTTGTGGGAGAACCGGCGGGCTCTGACCGCCAGCCCCCCCGAGCCGGCCGAGGCGGTCGCCCTGGCGCTTGGCTCCGACCAAACACCTGCCCTACTCATCGATCTCGGGGATAACATTGGAGGCGGCTCCGCGGCGGACAGCACGGTCCTCTACCAGGAATTGCTCCGCCAAGGGGCCACACGGTCACTTGTCGTGCTGCACGACCCGGAGGCGGTTCAATCTTGCGTTCAGGCGGGGATCGGCCAGGAAGTGGCGTTAAAGGCCGGAGGGAAAACCGACCGCAACGCTCCGCCCCTGGATGTTCGAGGCCGCGTCACTCTTTTGCATTCGGGTCAATACGTGGAGTCGCTCCCACGACACGGTGGAATCCGTAATAATGACCAGGGGACCACGGCGGTCCTGGAACTGGAGCGAGGAAACCTGGTCGTCCTCAACACCTTGAGGCATCCTCCGTTCAGCCTGGGGCAAATCACCAGCCTGGGAATTGATCCCTCGACTCTACGCGCCATCGTTGTGAAAGCCGCGGTCGCCTACAAGGCGGCTTACGAACCGATCGCGGGTAAGATCATCGAGGTCGATACCCCCGGCCTGACCGCCTCCAACCCCGCTCGTTACACGTATCGGCGGATCCGTCGACCGATCATGCCCCTCGACCCCGAAGCCTTGGTGGAGGCGATCGTCTGATGAGCCACGACGCACCAACGCTCCGAGTCGCGGGCGTGCAAATGGATGTTGAACTGGGAGACCTCGCGAAAAACCGTGCCCGAATTCTCGAAGGACTGAACCAGGCCGCCGACGCCAACGCTCAGCTTATCGTTTTTCCGGAGTGTGCCCTTTGCGGGTATGGATTTGAGAGCCGGGAAGAAGCATTCGCGCATGCCGAGCCCTTGCCTGGACCCAGCACGCTGACCCTTGCCGAGGCCTGCGCGCGGAGAGGTGTCTGGGCCATCGTCGGCATGCTCGAACAAGAAGGGGACCGGCTTTATAACACGTGTGTCTTGATCGGTCCGACCGGCTTGGTTGGACGTTACCGGAAGATCCACCTCCCCTTCATGGGAGTCGATCGCTTTACTGACCCTGGTACCGACCCTTTCGCCTTGCACGAGGTGGAAGGCGTCCGAGTTGGCATGCACATTTGTTATGACGGTTCCTTTCCCGAGTCCGGGCGAGTGCTCACGTTGCTGGGGGCCGACCTCCTCGTCTTACCCACCAACTGGCCGGTCAAGACCGAGTGCGCAGCGCTTCATATGGTCCCTTGCCGTGCCTTCGAAAACGTGGTCTACATGATCGCGGTCAATCGCGTGGGCCAGGAACGCGGAACCACATTTATCGGCCGAAGCTCCGTCGCCGACCCCGACGGCCGGGTTATGGCCACGGCCGGCTGGGATTCCGAGGAGTTGATCCTGGCCGATATCGACGCGGCCAAGGCCAGGCGTAAACGCCTCGTGCGTATCGCGGGAAAACACGAAGTGGATCGGATCGGAGATCGTCGCCCCGCGTTCTATGGTGAGTTGAATCGCCCGGCCACCTCGCCTTGAACGTTCGACCATGCTTTATCGTAAACGACGCGGATTTCTCCTCCTCTCGCTGAGCCTTGTCATCGTCCTGGGGCTTGCGTCGCGCCGACCTGCCCCTCCGATCCCCTGGCCCATCGCGCTCTATGCGGGGGACACGCTTTGGGCCACGGCCGCGTACCTGGGGTTCGGATTGCTTCTGCCGAGCCAACCTCGTGTGCGCTTGGCCCTTCTTGCTGGGGCTTTCTCAATCATGATCGAGCTCAGTCAGCTCTTTCATCCCCCTTGGCTCGATGCCCTCCGTCAGTATCGCTTGGGGGGACTGATCCTCGGCTTCGGGTTTCTCTGGTCGGACCTGGTTTGCTACGCTGTCGGAATCCTCCTGGGACTTTTCATCGATTCAATCCCCGCCTTACAGCCACGCTCGGAGCAGGCACCGACAGCCGGGGGAAGGTGATTTGGAATGAGTGCGCATCCCTGATCGCCCCTCGCCAACTCCGTGAAATCGTGAGTCATCTGCTCAAACAAATGATCGCAAATAAAATATGCAGATTTCAAGGCATAGTATACGCCTTGAAACCCGCATTTTAGGAAAGCTAAAGCCTTTGATCTGAATACGGCATCATGGCTCAACCCTTTGGGGTGAGCTGGAACCGGTGTTCCTTCGGCTGGGCGAGTTCTCGTTGCTTGGCGACGATCTCGCCTTCGAGTCGGTCGAGGTCCGCCAGAGTTTCGTCCAGGAAGGGGGAAGTCAGCTTGCTGAGGGGAACCTGGATCTGCCGCCAGCGCACAAAGTGAATCTGGTTATGCAGCAAGGTTTGTGCGTGGACCTCGGCGGCCTGTTTGCTCATTGGGGTCGAGAGTGTGGCGAGATTCACACCGTCGGCGAGCTCTTGCTTGCTGAAGCTGCCTACCTCCTGCCCATCAATCTTCAGGTCGAAGCGATCCGACTCGAGGCCCTTGACCCGCAAGGTCTGGCGATTGAGTTGATTCAGGACGTCGGACGAATCGAGGGCGAGTTTGATCCCCTTGTCTTTGGTATCCATTGGGAAGGGGAGCGAATCATCGCGCTGGGTCCAATGGAGCCCGCCGTTTTCTTGAGCCAGGTCTTTGACCTTGGCATTCTCGAGCTTTTCGACCTCGACGTTCGCTTCCCCTTTGACGTTGAGTTGAACGTTGGAAACGAGCGCCGGAGCCTTCCAGGCGTCGAGGAGGGCGGCGGCCATGAGCAACTGGCCGCCGGGCGCGGGGTGGACGCGGTCCGGATTGAGAGTCGTCGCTTGCTCTCCCACGGCATCAAACGCCTTCTTGGTGGCCTCCACCACCGACGTGTTCAGGTCGGCGAGCGTGGCTCCCTGCTTCTCGGCCAATTCTTTCAGGTAATCGCCATAACGGACCAAGACCGCGTTGTAGCCCCCTTCAAAGGTAGGCTTACGTGTCACATCATCGAAAGGGGAGGGTTGGATGAGCGTGATCTTGATCCCTGGGAGTTCCGCCTTCACCTTTTCGACGATCGAGTCCATCCCGTTGGCGTAGGTTTTGAAAATCGACTCATCGAATGCCCGGTAGGAGCCATCGTTCATGCCCAGCATGATGGTCATGACCGTGGGTCGATAGGCGAACACATCGCGCTTGAGCCGTACATCGATCGGCCCGCCCCCTCCCCCCGTGACTCGATCCCCTCCCCAACCCGAGTGGACGAACTGCACGTTCCGCTCTGGAAAGCGCGTAACGACGTAGGTTTCAATAAACGTCGTATAGAGGCGTTGATCCGTGATGCTGTCTCCGTAGAAAACAACGCGATCGTTGGACTGAAGGTAAAACGGCTCTCCCGCCGTCGCGGGTGCTGCCAACGAGGCCAGGAGTAGAAGAAGCGAGGAGCGAACGGCGTGCATGGAAGCTCCCGAACATTGGAGGTCGGTAAACCGGGTGGGTCTGGGGGAACGAACGTGACGGTCGGATCAGGCGATGATCGGATGAATCACATTACCGAAGACGTCGGTCAAGCGATAGTCTCGACCACTATAACGGTAGGTGAGCCGGGTATGGTCGATCCCCATGAGGTAGAGGATCGTGGCGTGCAGGTCATGTACATGCACCTTATTCTCAACGGCATGCCAACCGAATTCGTCCGTCGCGCCGAAGGTCATCCCTCCTTTGATTCCACCGCCAGCCAGCCACATGGTGAATCCGAACGGGTGGTGTTCTCGGCCGTCGGTTCCCTCGGCGGTCGGTGTCCGGCCAAACTCTCCTCCCCAGACCACCAGCGTTTCATCAAGAAGGCCCCTGGCCCTCAGATCCTTGATCAAGGCGGCGATCGGCTGATCGGTGGCTGCGCAGTTGGCCGTGAGGTCTTTCCGAAGTCCCCCGTGTTGGTCCCAGAGTTGGCAGCTTGAACGATTCGCCGTCTGCGTGTGATACACCTGGACAAACCTGACACCCCGCTCCGAGAGCCTGCGGGCCATCAGGCATTGCTTTCCGAAAATCTCGGTCGTGGTGTCATTCAACCCGTAAAGTGCGCGCGTCGCGGCCGATTCTCGACCGACGTCGAGGGCCTCTGGAGCTTGCCGTCCCATTCGGTAGGCGAGCTCGAACGAGGCGATTCGAGCGTTGAGCAGGCTATCTTCCTCGCGGCTGCGCAGGTGATGCTCGTTCAGCGACCGGAGAACGTCGAGTTGCTCGCGCTGACGACTCGGAGTCAGGGTGGGGTTAGCGAGGTTGGAAATCGGCTGTTTCAAGTTAGAGACGAGCGTCCCCTGGTACGCGGCCGGGAGGAAGCTGGAGGACCACAGAGGCGCCCCCTGGGCAGGCTGTGCGGGGCTGATCACGACATACCCCGGTAGGTCCTGATTCTCGCTCCCGAGCCCATAGAGCAACCAGGAGCCCATGCTCGGACGGGAGAAGGCCTGCTCCCCCGTGTTCATCTGAAGGCAGGCACCATTATGATTAATGTTATCCGCAACCATGGAACGGATGACGCACAGGTCATCCACGCAGGAGGCCACCCGGGGGAAGAGCTCGCTGACTTCCGTACCGGATTCCCCATGCTTTCGGAAGCGAAAGGGGGACTGGAGGAGATTCCCCGTTTTCGTTCGGACCAGGTGAGGCATTGCGAACGGCAACGGCTTGCCGTTATCTCGTTCCAGGCGCGGTTTCGGGTCGAACGTATCGACGTGCGAGGGTCCCCCCGACATGAACAGAAAAATCACGCGTTTGGCACGCGCGGGGAAGACGGAGGCCCCGTGCGTCACGACCTCCCCTGCTCCCTTGGCCTCGGCATTGAGCAGGCCCGCCAGACCCAGCATTCCAAATCCGTTGGCGAACCTGGAGATCGCATGGCGCCGGCTCACGCTTGGTTGAATCGACATCGTCACCCTCAACGGTCGGAGCCCATTATTCAATCAATCCACACGAATTCGTTCGAGCACATTAGGATTTGCACATAATTTTTAAACCTGGTCTTGTCCTGGCTAGCACTCGCCAGGTAAGCCAGACCAATCTCAAGCTCGAGCGGGTCGGGAGGGCGAGAGAAGAAGCGCTGGTACAAAGTCTTGATCCTTTCGGTAGGATCCTTCTCGTCGACTGAGAGCGAGTTAGCCACCCGCTGGGCGCGTTCGATGACAAAGGGATGATTGAGCAGGAAGAGCGCCTGGGGAGCCACCGTCGAGACGTTTCGCACATCGACCATCGCGGTGGAATCCGCCGCGTCGAACAGTGGGCCGTACGAAGAACGATCGGACCGAACGCTCATGGAGTACAAGGTCCGCCTGCGGTGCTCCACACCTTGAGTCGCCGGGCCTGCCATGCTCACCTCAAGCTCACCCGAGACCATAAGCAGGCTATCGCGAAGCGCCTCCGACTCGAGTCGCTTACGAGCCATTCGAGCGAACCACAGATTTTCCGGGTCGCTTTCAATCGAGTGTGCCGACGCCTGACTCGACTGCTGGTAAACCGATGATCGCATGATGAGTCGATGCATCTGCTTGACCGACCAACCACCTTGAATGAATTGTTGAGCGAGGTAGTCGAGGAGCTCGGGGTTGGTGGGAGCTTCCCCAAGTTTGCCGAAGTTGCCAGGGGTTCTAACGATCCCGGATCCGAAGTGATGTTGCCAGATCCGATTCACCATGACGCGTGCGGTGAGCGGGTGCTTGGGATGAGTCAGCCACCGCGCCAATTCAAGCCGGCCACTCCCTGATCCGATCGTGGGTGAAAAATCCCCTGCGAGGATGCTGGGGACCTGCCGGGGGACGAGATCGCCCAGACGGCTATAGCTCCCCCGCAGATGGACGCGCACGTCGTGGATCCCTTCGTGCGGACTGCCGGGAACACCCCCGTCTTGCGCTCCAATCGCCACGGGAACTGGGACGGCCAGCACCGCCTGATGGCGAGCCAGTTCTTGCCGCATCGAAGCGAGTTGCAGCCCGACCCGCTCGGGAAACACGCTCTCGACGCTCACGAACCGAAGCCAGGCCGGGCTCGCTTCGTCCAGTTGCTCCAGTCGCTTCCGCACGTCGAGCGCGGCTTGCTCGATCAAGCCACGATCCGCCACGCCTCGAGTCGTGACCAGGGTCCAGGGCTTCAAGGCGTCGCGCAGATCGGCCGGAACGGGATACATCCGCCGCTCGTCCGATCGATCTTCAAACCGCCAGGCCTCGGCATTGCCCAGGCGATCGGGATGAGGGTTGCCGCTCCCAGGCTGATCGACCAGGTCGCGTGCGAGACTCCAGGCCCGCTCCCCATTGGCTTCGTTGACTTCCAACTCCAGTTGAGTTGTGTCGCAGGTGTACCCCCCCTTGGGGAAAACCTGAAGGGTAAGCCGATCCCCTGGCTGAACGGTCACCGGCTCGCTGGAAGACGTCTGAAGCTCGCTCCGACTTCCATTGGCGAACTCACCTCGCGCCAGTTCGCTCCGCTTCATTCCAGTGGAGTGATCCAGGGTCCAGGCGACTCCATCCCCCCCCGCGCTGTCGGCATCGATGAGTTTCCCCTTCAGCACCACCTGACCAGCCAAGGGACTCGTCCAACTGACCGACACCGCCCCCAAGGGCCCCGGATGGACGGTCACCCCGCGAGGCGGCAGAGTGAGCGTGGTCATCCGGATGGCCTTGTCCGTTGTATTCACGGTCAAGGAAGGGCAAGGGGTCTCGCCGCGCCAGAGATGCACGCCAGGTTGGCCGGCAAGTTCGCGTTCGAGGTGGTGCAGCAACGGAGGCGACGGGTCGAGTCCCAGCACAGACACCCACTCCCGAAGTGCCGGGGCCTCGAGGTCCTTCCCGCGTGCGAATTCTTCGAGGGAGACCGAGACTCCGTTGGACTCGGCCTGCGCGCGGTGCTCCCAGGCCGCTAGCAGATAGTCGGCGGATCGAGGAATGAGCTGGCGGAGATGTTCGCTTCTGGCGGCGTGGAGGGCCGCGTTGATTTCCGTCTGAAGGACTTCGGCTCGCTTTTGCGACTCCGCTCGAGACTTCGACTCCGCTGGACTTAGCAGGGGGATTCGGAGCATCTCGGGGCCGCCGGTCTTGGGCCCCACACTCGGGAGGATGTGACTGCTGAAGAAGATACCGGCCATCCCATAGTAGTCTCGCGTCGAGATCGGGTCGAACTTGTGGTCATGACAACGCGCACAGGCCACCGTCAATCCCATGAACGCTCGACTCACCACATCAACCTGATCATCGGCGATGTCCGTGAGCAGCTTCTCCTTGTCGGCGTCTCCTCCTCCCCAATTCCCGATGGCGAGCATGCCCGTCGCGATCGTTCCCTTGACATGGCTCGCCCCTTGGGAGTCGGCATGGGCCAGGTCGCCAGCGATCTGGTCGATGACGAACTGGTCATAGGGCAGGTCGCGGTTAAACGCCTCGACGACCCAGTCGCGATACCGCCAGGCCTCGGCGATATCTCCCTTCCCCCCTAACCCTCGGGCGTCAAACGAGTCGGTATAGCGCACCACGTCGAGCCAGTGGCGTCCCCACCGCTCGCCATAGCGAGGGCTCGCCAAAAGTCGGTCAATGACCCGATCGAAGCTACCGGCCTCCGTGTCGGCCAGGAAGGCATCGACCTCGGTGGGAGTCGGAGGGAGGCCGGTCAAGTCAAAGGTCGCGCGACGGATCAAGGTCCGCTTATCGGTTGCATGGCTCGGTTTCAGCCCCTTTTCGCGCAATTTGGCGAGAATGAACCGGTCGATCTTGGTCCGTGCCCATTCGGCGTCTTCCCCTTCGACGACGGGCACCGGAATCGCCCGGACCGGCTGAAAGGACCAGTGCGTCTCCTTCGTCGCCGTCGCGATCCCGGCTTCCTTCTTCCCAACCGTTGCCGACACGGTCGCTGGTTTGTTGGTGGGACTTGCCGGCCAGGGCATCCCAAGCGCAACCCAACGCTTCAGAGTCTTGATCTCCGCTTCGGGCATCTTGGACTTTGGCGGCATCCTCGGCTCTTCGAGGTATTCGATCGCCCCGATCAACAGGCTTTCCTCAGGCTTCCCAGGTACGGCGGCGGGACCGCTCTCACCCCCTTTAAGAATCGTCTCAAGGCGGGTCAAGTCGAGGCCGGCCTTGGGCTTACTCCCCTCCCCTCCATGACAGGAATAGCAGCGACGGACCAGAAGGGGGCGCACCTCCGACTCGAAAAACTCGCTTCGAGCCTGTTCCAGCGATGGGTCGGCCGCCGCGATTGACCGCGTTCCCAACAGGATTAGCAGGAAAGCGGTTGGGGTAACGATACGCCGGAGACCGCACGAGGATGATGCATACATCAGGGTTGGTATCCGAGAATCGGGGCTGGATCAAGGTGGGTTGAGAGACCTTCGATGCGCGGAGGGATCGATAACTCTCAACCCGATTCGGTTGGGTTGGGCGACTCCCAACCTCTTGGAATCGGACTACCTATCGTGGAGGGCATCGACTTTCCTCAAGGGGAAGGTGTGCCTCAAACGGTGTACGTTGTCGTGGATGGCAAGCCAAGGATTCTAACAAGAGTTTGACAATATTCTCGATCGAATTTCAACCATCAAATGGCTTTCGATCGGCCTTACGATCAGAATCGTGGGATTTCCAAAACGGTCCCACTGGAAAGGTCGGAGAGACGAGCACAGTCAGAGTGGACGCGAGGACTGATGGCGTCCATGTTGGCTGTTCCCTATCATCGATTATGCATTTGTCGTTGACGAACCTGTACGTATTCCTTGTAATGAGGTTTGCAAACACGACGGTTAACGAGGAGTTGGTGAGCCGCTCGAAGGAGTCAGGTCATGTCACGACGTTGTTTCGCGTTCGGTAGGATCGCCCTGCTCGGTCTGGCGCTTGGGATGGAAACGTCCGCGCAAGATGTCTCGAAGAACGAAACCGATGCGGCCACCAGGGAAAAGAATGCGGCGATCTTCAAGAAGCTCGAAGCACCGATTCCTCTGAAGGTCAAGGAACTCCTGCTCAAGGCGGTTTTCGATCATGTCAAGCAGGCGACCATCGAACAGGGGGATGAAGGCGTTCCCATCGACGTCGATCAAGCGGACCTCGCGAAAGCTCGGGTCACGCTCGAAACGCCAGTCTCCTACCAGTCGAAGGAGGGCCAATCCATGATGACGTCCTTGCGGGAGATGCTTGGCCGGATCAACCTCAAGCCAGAGGTGGAGCACGGTTCACTGAGAATCTCATGGACGAGGCAGGCTCTTCTCGATCGCGGCCCTCAAACGAAGGCTATCCTGGACAAGCTTGAAGCGGAAGTGGATTTAGCTTTCGAGAAGACCTCACTGAAAGACGCGCTCAAGCAAGTTCATCAAGCGTTAAACAAGGGTTTGGACGGCAAGAAGGTCCCGATTTATGTCGACCCGATGGGGATGCAGGAGGCGGGAACCTCACTGGAGACGCCCATCTCGTTCGTCGCGATAGGCGAGCCGCTGAAAGACTCGTTGCGACGGATGCTGAATTCGATCGGCCTAACCTATGTGGTCAAAGATGGGTTATTGTCGATTACCTCACAAGAGTAATCTGACATCGGCCCCTGAATTTGAATTGGGCGTAACTCGCCGTCCGCTTGTTCAAGTTTGTTGTCAGCTAACGACTTTCGGTGTTGAGGGATAAAAATGATGTCCTCACCTCAGCATTGACCACGGTTCGGGTGTACGAGGCTCCTGCCGAGTGAGAATGACTTAGAGCGGAGAGCGAGTTACACCCATTTGAATTAAAACTTAATAAGATTCGCTCACTCGGGAATTGGGTGGGAATGATCAATTCTGGCAATTGGACAAGTATCCATGTCCTTAGCGCTCATGGATTTGGGAGCGATCTCACCTTGAGAAGCTTGGCCCTGGGCCCGGGCTCACCGACGGAAGTGCGGCTGATCTTCGGGTCAACCTTGGCGGCGGTTTGGACCGGTTCCGCGGTGGGCTGCCGCGGGATCAAAGTTTCCGCAACCGAGGATGCCTTGGCGTGACTCGAATCCAGTGCCGCGAGAGCCTGATGCGCGGGGGCCAGGTTGGGCTGGAGCTCGATCGCCTGCTTGTAGTGCTCCCTTGCCTCAGCTTTCTTGTCCATGGCCGCGAGTAGGTATCCGAGGTTGGCGTGAGCGACCGCCGAGCCGCCCGCCTTGGTCAAGGCAAGTAGGGCCTCGTCCGATTTCCCAGCGGCGGCGAGGGTCAAACCAAGATTGGTCTGGATTCGGGAGTCGTCTGGGCTTAGCTTCGCGGCCGTCTTCAGACTCCGCTCGGCATCCGCCCAACGGCCTTGCAAGTAATAGCTGTATCCAGCGTCATTCCAGACTTTGGGGTTGTCGGGCCCTGCCTTCAAGGCCTGGCGATAGTGGTCCTCCGCCTGGGCGAATCGCCCCAGTCGATCCAGGGTCCCACCCAGCCGCCTGTGAACAAGCGCGAGTTTCTCACCGCTCCCCTTCACACCGGAACCAAAACCCCGGCGCGTCGCGATCTCGAGAGCTTTTTGGTACGAGTCGAGCGCGGCGGTGAACTCGCTCTGGGTTTCGAAAACACGTCCCAGCTCGACATGGACATTAAATTGTTCGTCGGGCGTCGGCTCGGATCGAAAACCTGTCTGCGAGAGCTCCTGCCCCGTTTGGCCCTGATTGGAGCCGAGTGTGGGTTGCGACCCTGCGCCATCGATTCGAGCCGATTGGCTCTGAGTGACAGTCTGGCAGCCCGTCAGGCACTGCGCTCCTCCCACCGCGATCAAGCCCGCGGTGAGGAGTTTCAGCCGTCTGGTTCGGATCGTTCGGCGCAAAGGCCCTTCGTGCTTGAGATGATATTTCATGTTACCGAGACCCTCCGCCACCGCCTCCGCTTCCTCCGCCGCCTCCTACATTCTGATCACTCCTTGGAGTAAGGGAGTGGTTGGCGGGCGCAGTGCGGTCTCGCATAATCATCACATTATGATAATTCGCCGAATCTTCACCCAAGCCACCTGGATAGTTTGAGGGGGCGAGTACGACGCGTTCTGGACCGACCGGCGCTCCGGCTTTTTGCAGGATCGCGAGGACGGACGCCCGACGCGCTTCGCCGAGCACGGGATCATCCGGGCTCCCCTCAACAATAATGGGCCCCAGCCAGTTAGGCAGTCGACTGGCCATCAGGTTGAACCGAGTGGCCCCTGTCGGTGAGAAACGGTCGGTTCCCGCGAGAAAATCGGTCCGATACAAGGTGAATCGGTGCGCATCCGCCTTGCTACGCATCAGGGAGAAATTCTCCCGGACGTAGGCACCGATCGGAGGCTCCACGAAATCCGCCGGGCGACCAATGAAGGTGTCGCGCCAGGCCTGGCGACGTATCTCCCGACGCGTCATCGGGGCGACGTGGCTCACGGTCGGACCTGTCGGCGGAACAGGGTTTTGTGCCCAGACGGACACGGATACCAGGCCTGCGGCTACTGTACAGACAGGCCAGCCTTTGGGTCCCCTCAGCATCCGCATGTCCAACGTACCTCGAGTCAGTGATATTAGGATTGAGCCAGCGAATCCGCATCGATTACACCGGTGTGAGATGATGATCCCGACGTCTGTTAATCCGAGTGACCGTGTGGGCCCACCACCCATTGCTTCTCGCTCTGAAAATGCCTCATCACGTTGAGAGGGTCTTGTTGCCGAACCGTGGCGCGGAAATCCTTGCCGGACTTTCCTTCGATCCTCCCAAGCACGTAAAACTCAAAGTCATTCGGCTGGATCACACGATCGCCCGGAGCTTCGGGTACCTCATGAAGCTCCATCGGGGCAACCAACTCAGGCGTGACCAGAACGATCAACTCGCTCTCCACCTCTTCGATTTTGTTCTTGCTGAAGAGCGGTCCCACCACGGGCAGGTCCCCAAGCAGGGGAATTCGCAAGGTGGTTCCATTCGAGGTGGTCTGAAGCAACCCCGCGATGGCCAGGGTTTGTCCTTCACGAAGCTCCACGACCGTCCTTGCTCGCCGTTCGTCGATCGCTGGCGAGACCCCCCCATTGATCGTGGTCCCTTGCGCGAAGTTCAGGCGGCTGAACACAGGTTCGACGTCGAGCCGAATTACGTCGTTTGCCAGGATATTGGGCAGGAAGGTCAAGATCGTCCCGAACTGTTTGAGCTCGACCGTAACCACGCCCGTTCCGCCTGGCATGGACGAACTCTGGGCCACGGGATAGGGAAATTGACCCCCCGCCAAAAACTGAGCGGGCTGTCCGTCGAGCGTCATCAGGTTCGGCTCGGCGAGGATCTTCGCCATGGAATTCGACTTGAGGGCATCGAGGAACATCGAGAAACGCCCGGAGTCGAAAATCCCGAACAGCTGACTCGAGGAATTGACCGCGCGGCCGGAGGCACTCACGAAGGACCCCGCAGGATCGAGCGCCTTGTTCACCAGGCCGGTGAGTACGCTTCCGACACCGTCCACGTCCTCGAAATTCGCCACATTCCCGATGGTGGAGCCCATCAGGCTGTTATCCTTCGCGCGGAACCAACTGGTACCTAGCGTCCGCAAGGCATTTCGGTTCAGCTCGGCGATCTTCACCCGGAGGAGAATTTGACGTGGGCCAGGGACGCGGATTCGGTTGATGATGGCCACCCCGCCTGTCATCCCCATGCCACCGCCGCCCCCCGCCATTCCCATCCCCATACCACCCCCCATGGAGCCTCCCATGGGCGATACACCGCCCCCCCCTCCTCCACCACCGCCGCTGGGGCCATTCATGCGCCCCTGGCCGCCAGCGGATCCCATCATCCCGCCACCCCCCATCATCCCCATCCCCATCCCTAGCCCACGCATCCCCTCGCCTAGCTGCATCTCCGTGCGGATGAGCTGGATGATGTCGGCGACGACCTTGTTATCGGGAGCCTCTCCTTCAAGCAGAATCTGCGACCCAACCTGGCGCACATGGATATCCGCGCCTGGGAAAAGCTGGGTGATCCGGTTCCCCAGGTCCTGGGTGTCCATGCTCACCCGTACCAGAAAGGAGATGGGTTTGTCGTCGCTATCCCACAAGGTAATGTTCGTGTGACCAAACATTCGCCCATGGATATTCAGCAGTCGGGAGTTCGGTTGATCACTTAAAAGCTCGACATCCGCGATGGAGGTGTTGGCGATGGCGATGCGGGTGAGGGGTCGTCGGGTCTCGATCAATTTGGTCTGGCCGACCGGAACGTTGAACTCCGCCTCAGGCCCCTTCACATCCTGAATCAGGGAATCCAGATCCTTCGCGACCTCCGTCGCCGGACGGGGCACGACCGGCCCAGGCGGCTTCGAGGGGACAAGCCCCGTGCTATCCGGCTGCAGGTTGATCACGCGCATCCCTCCCTCGGCCATCCCGGGAGGAGGAGTACGCGTCCGCAACGGAATGACAGTTGGGTTCACGATGGGCGACACTGGCTTCACGGGAGGAAGAGTGGCGGCGGGAGCAAGCTCGATCACCCTAGCCTCTGGCACCCCCGGCAGGTTCGGCACGTTGTTCGGCGCGTTCAGATCACCTCCAGGTGGAGCCGGACTTGGCGGAGATGGTATGATCTCCGCTTGGGGCGGGCTCACGCTCCCGGGGCGAGGAATCAGAGGCGCGTCGGACTGTACTTGCGCATAGGCTATCCGGGTTATTCCGACCGGCAAGGTCGCCACCATCACTCCAAACCCAAGCCGCGCGAGCGTCCGGTGGGTCGCTCCCCTCCATCTCGGAATTGGCAGCGGGTTTAGCACTTTGGTTGATTCCTTGCCGAATGATAATGACAGATCACCAGGTCCGATCGACTTTCCCAATCGTCCTGTTTTGACGATTAGACCGCGTGTAGCGAATAGGTCGACCGTGCGGCTTGCTCAGCTTACTTCGGATCGCGGACGCCCGAACTTGATCAAATTGACGGAGTCGGCCGCTTTTCGGACACCGATCATCTCGCCGCGCACAACCCTGTTTACACTCAAGACCATTGAGGCCTCCTATCCATGCCGCGTCATCGCCAAACCTTCGGGATCGAAGCACTCGACCAACTTCTGGGAGGCGGCCTTCTACCAGGAACACTCACTGTGGTCGCCGGAGCCACGGGTGCCGGAAAGACCCAACTCGGCCTGCGTTGGGCGGATGCCGGACTCAAGGCCGAGGGAAGTCGAGGTGTCATTTGCGACTTGACCAGCCGCGGTGACGCCCAGAACCATGCTGGGTACGCGAAAGAGCAACTCGGCTGGGACCTTTCCGCATATCGCGCGGATACCCCACTCGACCTTGACGGTGTTTGGAACTTCGACCACCCCTTGGGCCACTATTTCCATCCCTTCTCCAAAGCGGGACGGCGTGTCACTCGCGGAGACCTGGAACCCGACGACTGGCATGCTTGGAAGTCGGAACTGTCCCGCGTGCTGCGAAAGTCCGTTTCTTTCTTCTACGAGCAATTCGTGCGGGGCTGCCGCCGCGTCGTCGTCGACGGAATCGAGCCCACGGAACGCTTCGCCGACTCAATCCAATTTGAATTCTTTGAGTACATCTATCATCACATTTTTAGGAAAGAAGACGATTGGGCCGCGCGCGAACTCTTCCGCGAGCGCTTTCTCGAAAACTGGCCAGCGGTCGAAAAGCATCGGTATGATCACCAATCAATTGGATGTCTTTACTTATACACGACCCCCCATGTCATGCTCGATGAGCTGATGGAGCAACCGCTGAGCGGCGGAGACATTTTCTCCAATGCGAACACCATTATTTTCATGGGACGAACGAGGGAAGCGGGGAAGATGGGCCGAGCACTCTACGTTGCCAAGCATCGCGGAAGCGCGTGTGGCGACGAGATCCGCCCTTACCGGCTCACCGATCAAGGCCTTGTGTTGGAGTGAGTCTTGGGAAGTCGCGTGTTGAGTCGAGGGGTGAACCATGGGTGTCGAGATCGATCTCTCGGGCCAGGTGGCGCTGGTGACGGGCTCAAGTCAGGGCATCGGCGCCGAGATCGCCCGGACCTTGCACCGGGCGGGTTGTCAGGTCATCATCAATCACCCGGATTTGGGGGATGGGCAAACGCGACACGATGCCGAGCGTCTGAGCGAAGAGTTACTCGCTCTACGGCCCAACAGCGCGGCGGTCAAGGCCGCCGATGTTTCCAACCCAGAGGCGGTTCAGCGCTTGATGGGGACCATTCAGGCCGAGTTTGGCGGGCTCGATCTGCTCATCTGTAACGCGGGAATTCTGCGCGACCGTACCATCGCGAAGATGTCGATCGAGGAATGGTCGAGTGTGCTCGACGTGAATCTCTCCGGAGTGTTCCTCTGCTGTAAATATGGTCTGGAGATCATGCGTGATGGTGGTGCGATCGTGAATCTGGGCAGTCTCTCGGCCCAGGCAGGGCTGCACGGTCAGTCCAACTACGCCGCCGCCAAGGCGGGTGTGCATGGGTTGACTCGAGTTCTGAGCCGCGAATGCGCCAAACGCTCGATCCGTGTCAACGCGGTCGCCCCGGGCGTGATCGAGTCGGCGATGTCGGCTCAGATCAACGACAAGGTCCGTGACGAGATGCACAAACTCATCCCCGCGCACCGATTCGGCCAACCCCGCGAGGTCGCCAACTCCGTCCTGTTCCTTTGCTCGAATCTAGCCTCGTACGTGACTGGACACGTACTGGAAGTCAACGGAGGCTGGAGGGGCTAAACATTCCGAGGCTTCTCGAAACCTTGGTACGAGGCACCAAGCGACGTACCATGGGGGCGTTCTCCATTCAAGTCGCTCAAGTGGACATGCATTTCATCAATGGGTTCCAGTCAACCCATCCGGTTCCATTTGAGTTGGATTCCGTCGATTCGCTAACCCGGAACGCGGCGATTTGGTTTTGAAAATCATTAGGTGAAGACATGTAGGCCTACGAAGTGGATGTGAGAAACAAGGATCCGGAGTTGCTAGAATCGAAGCGTTGGGATCCGCTGGGGCCTCGAACGACGAAATCACAGAGGGGTATGGTAATGGCATCGGTTGGTCTCGAATCAAATACGGAAGGCGGAGACCCGGGGTCGAACGGGGAGCATGTCGTGGCCATCGCCTGGGATGCTTCCGTTCAATCGGGGCCGCTTGGCCATGGGTGGGACGCGGAGCCTCTGGTGCTCGGTTGGTTCGGCTCGGATCAGTCTGACTTGCTGGTTACAGCCAGTGGGACAGGCGCGGGGCGTAACGCCTGGATCCATCGACGAATCCCCGTGGAATCGTCGTTGGAAATCCTCTTCGACGCGGGCGAACGCGTCGTCGGTCTCGATGGCTTGCGCTCGTTATGCGCAATCCCAAACTCAGGCCCCACACGGTTCGACCTGGTCGGGCTCGACGATACCGGGTTGATTTTTCTTCCAAACCAAGGGGACTCGGAGGGACCTCGCTTCGGCGAGCGGACTCACCTCGGGATTGATGCGACCCTGGGACTGGGCCCCTGCCGTGTCGTTCAGGTCATTGCGGTGGACTGGGACGGCGACGGGCTCGTGGACCTGGTCGCCAGCATCGAAATGCTGGAGGGATATTGGCCCGACGAAGATCGAATTCCGCTCGAGCAGAATGTCGGCTTCAACCAAAATGGTGGTCACCCCGCATTCGACGCGAAGGGCGCGTGGCGAGGCGCCCTTCCGACCAGCCGAATCGTGTGGCTCCGAAACGTCGGCCAGCCCGGGGAACCTCGCTTCGAGCTGCAACCCGAGGAGATCGAGGGAGATGAGGGACCTCTCAACCTCGCCCTTAATCCCGCTGCGCTCACGGTCGCGTGGGGCGGTGGAGGCAGCCCCGAACTCCTTTCCACCGATCGGCGCGGTGTGCTCAAGGTCTACCGCAACTTTGGGGGACAGAAACCGCCGGTCCTGATGGAGCCCAGGATCCTGAAGGAGGGGGGGGCTCCCCTCGTCTTGCCAGATGAGCGGACCACGATCATCGCGGCGGACCTGGACGGTGATCGGCGTCCGGAGTTGATCTTCGGCACGAGCTCCGGCCGAGTCTTCATGGTCAAGTCGGGGGCGTCCCGTAACGAGGCCAGATCACCGCGACAGCTTCAGTCTCAGCATCAGCAGTCAGAACTCTGGCTCGCGGGGCACTCGGTTGTCACCGCACTCGACTTCGACGCGGATGGCGACCTCGACCTTGTCTTCGGAGATGCCGCGGGGCACCTCCATGCTCTGGAAGACAAGGGGGATGCCAGGGAGCATCGATACGCGCACCCTGTCCAGCTCGAAGGAGGCGGAATTCCCTTTCAAATCGAACCTGGACCAGACGGGCTGCGCCATGGTCCGATCGGCTCCGCACTCGGTTATGCCTGCCCCTTGCTCACCGACTGGACTGGCAACGGAAGACCCGATCTCTTAGTGGGTGGGGCGGGGGGTGAAGTTGTCGTCCTGCGCAACGATGGAGCGGCCGATGCCCCCCGGTTCGGCCTCCCTACCCTGCTCCAGTGCGATGGGGTCCCGTTAATTGGACCGCCTCGGGTCCGTCCGGCAACGGCTGACTGGGAGGGATCGGGGGAGCTCGACCTGATCTCGCTCAACCTTCAAGGGTTCCTTTGCGTCTATCCCAGGGAAGGGACGCTCAACGTCGGCCCTCCGGTTCCCCTCGTGGATCGGCTCGGCCGTTTGATTCGACTCGATGGCGCATTTGGGCAATCGGGCCTGTGCAGCCTCTGGGCGGGTGACTGGTCGGGCGAGGGACACATCGACATCCTGGTGGGCCTCCCCCGTTCCAACCGGCACGTCGTGGCGGCCTGTCTCGGAATTCCCCTGGTCAACCTCGATGACCTGTCCAACGTGCTCCTCTTGCAGAATCAAGGTAATGGAACGCTCATCCCTCGACAGGTGCGGCACGCCGACGGTAGCCCCCTGGTCTTGGGTTTGGAGAGCTGTAGCCCTTCAGGCATCGCCGGGGGAGACTCGGGGTTAGACCTGTTGGCTGCAACCGATAGCGGGCACCTCCACCTGCTTCACCGAAGCCAACTTCGATGGTGATGGAAACACCTCACACGCGGAGCCGATCGACTGAGAATCGGCTCCGCGTCTTGACCTGAACAATTCAAAAGACTTGCTGAAGGCAATCGTGTGGACCGGCTCGCCCTCGGGCCTTACCCGAATACTGAGATCCGCCGAACTCAGGGAAGACTTGCCCGCATTTCTCGAGCCTGTGAGGCATTGACCAATGAGCGACCTGCCGAACCCGCGGGATCACCAGGATCAAGCGAACGCCGACTGGCTCTTTCAGGAGGATGCGAAGGCGCCGGCGGCAGAACCCGAGCCCGAATCCCCCCCAGGGGCTGGCACATCGGATGGATACGACATCGAAGGGCTCGATCCGGAAGAGGAATCCGTTGAACCGACATCGGTTACCCCACCCGTTCCAAGTCGGCCAGTGCGGAGTCGCGTAAACTCCCAATCGGATGCCCCCACTTCCAGCGAGTCTGAGCTCACGTCGCCCCAGGCCGACGACCCTTGGGAAGACAGGAGGCCGAAGCGAACCAAGCCAAGACCGGGAACAGTGGATGAGGTTTGGACGCGCTGGGCGGAGTGGGGGCCCGACCTGACGCGAGTTGGAATTGTGGGAGTGGTCTTGCTAATTCCGCTCTACTTTGCCCTGGCCGCGTTTCAGTTCGGGGTGGCGTTCTTGATCCTCGTCGCGGGGGCCGGGGCGTTGGGCTTCCTGGCCTACCCCCTCTTTATCACGATGGAACGCCCGATCCGAATCACGCCTGAACAAGCACTCAAAGACTATTATGGCGCCCTCTCGCACCGCAAGCCACACTACCGACGAATGTGGCTTCTCCTGAGCTCGGCTGGGAAGCAGTCTCACAGCTTTAACTCATTCTCCCAGTTCACGGATTACTGGAATCAGACGCTAAAGGCCTGGAATTCAGCAGGTTCGGCGGGGGCCAACCCGCTTGTCTTCTCCGTCGAACAGTTCAAGTCAGAGAAGAGCGCGGGTCTGAAAGAAGTGGACGCCAAGTATGCGGTCCGGGTTCAGAATACCAAGCAACCCGACGCGGAAGCTCGCTCCCAACTCGTCACCATTCGATTGGTCAAAGGGCCGGACAACATGTGGTACCTCGACGATGGGACGATGCCCCCGCGTAAACCGTAAAGCCGGTGGACGTTCATGCCCCTTTGCTTCCAGGATTTGTGCCGACGCTCGGTCTCGGGAAAGTTCGGCACCCCGGTTATCCTGGTCGGTCATGTGGCCTCGCCGGCACGCCACCAGCGGCGCCGGAAGGCAACGTGGGTGCCGCCATACAGGATGAGGCACGCGGGCGGATAGAGGATCAGGAAATTCGCCCAGACTGGGAGCGGAACACCAGGGATCAGGGCGACCTCGGCAACGGATCCACCCGTTGAGCGCGGGCGTGTTCTGGTCTCGGATCTGGGTGGCTCCATGGGAACACTGAACGCGGCGGAATAGGGACTGGTTAACGTCCAGGCAGCGATCTTCTGGTCTGACACCGAGGAGAAGCCCTGGAGATAGAATCGAAGGCCTAGTGGACCGGCGAACAACAATAGTAATGTCAGATAAGTCATCACCATTGCTGTTGAGGTTTTCCTCGATAGGGCGGACCAGAGCAAACCGATCGTTGTGGTTGCCAGGCACGTTACCAGGATAATCAAGAGGAAGACCAAGAGCGTCCAGAGCCGATCCCAAAGCTCTTGCAGCATGATATACGCAAGTAGGATTTGCTCGGTCAGCAAGAACGTGAGGACGGTTGAGACCCGAAGCGCGGCGACTAGTTTGGCCCTGACAATTTGCCCCGGCCTCAAGAGCGTGGTCAGTAACAGGCTGAGGGTGTTCCGTTCGCGTTCCTGTGTGATGCTGCCGGCGGAGAAGACCGGTCCAACAAGCAAGTTGAAGGTGAGCACATAGGCAACGTAGTAGCCAGCGAGCTCCGACTTCAAGAAAAGCAAGACCGCCATCAATGGAATCGATAAAAGCATGCTGACCTGAATGACCAGACGCAGCATCAAGGTACCTTGGCTGAAGATCTCGCTACGGAGCTCCTTCTCCAATACCGGATTCGTACCGTCGGGCATGAGGTCGGTTCGCTTCGCGGGGGCGAAGAGCTTGTCGGGAAAGAGGTCACGATCGATCACCACGCCAATTGCATATTTTAATTCCTCTTCTTCATCCACCACTTCCCTCCCCTCACTTCCGACGTCGGGGGGATACAGCAGTCTGCGATTGATCAAGATGCCAAGCACCGACCAGGTTGCGAGGCACCAGGGAGGGACCACCGCGACGGACATGAACGTGAGAAACTCACGAGCGGTCGTATCACTCTGGTTCAGTCGAGTGACCGCGAGACAGATGACGGCGAGCGGCAGGATCACCAGATAGCTGACGACAAGTGCCGAGCTGGTCCGGCTGAAGAAGCTCGACGCCGCGACACTCAATAGACCGAATGTGCCGGCGGCCAGAATCAAGACCACATACGCCCGCGCGATTTCAGAAAGAGCAATTCCACCCAGTAGATAACACACATTCATTAAAGGAAGCGTCGAAATAATCAGGATCACCAAATATGTCATGGAGCTAAGCAGTTTTCCAGACAAGATTTGACTGGGTCTGAGCGGGCTGGCCAGGAGCATCTCATACGTCTTTCGCTCCTTCTCGCCCGTGATCGTCCCGGCGGCGAATGCGGGGGCCACCAGCGCAACCAGAAAAAACTGGCCGAGAAAGAACAGGTCGAACAGCCGACGTGCCACGCCCGAACCCACTTGCGCGGATCCCTCGCCTTGCGAAGGCCAATAAAAGTAGACGACGAGCCCCAGGAACAAGACATAGAGAAACTGAATCACAAATGCGCGGGTGGAGCGCAAGTTGACGAGCAGCTCGCGAGTCAGGACGGGATTCTCTCGGAGCAACATCAGATAACGACCCAATGGTGTGGACTCGGTGAGGCCAGGCGAAGTGCATCGATTCCGACCGGCCGAACAATTCAACCTTACCTGGATGGTGGACGCCGACTAGTTGACGATTCCTTTTGTGATGATCATAAAGGTTTCTTCAAGGCTTAAAGGTTCTTCAGAGAACGAATGAACGGAGATGCCCGAACTGATCAGGGTCGAGAGAAGCCGCGCCATGTCCTGGTCTTCCCCACTGAACTCCGCTGTGAGCGTGTGGTCGAACGAATCAACCCGGTTGATCGCCGGGTCGGCTTCCAAAATCGTGGTGGCCTGTGTTGTGGAATCGCCCAGGATCTGGATCTTGATCACGCGATGCGCGCGAAGTTGGCGCTGAATCGATTGGATACTGCCGGCCGCCAGAAGCTTGCCTCGTTCGATAATGCCGATCGAGGTACAGAAATCAGCAAGTTCCGAAAGAATATGGCTTGAGACCAGGATGGTCTTGCCCATCCCCCGGAGCTCGTTCAAGAGGGCTTTCATCTCGAGTCTGGCACGGGGGTCGAGCCCGGACGCGGGCTCGTCGAGAATGAGGACGGGTGGGTCGTGTACCAACGTCTTCGCCAGACAAAGCCGCTGCTTCATCCCCTTCGACAGACCATTCACATAATCGTCCCGCTTATGCGTGAGATCCAGGAGCTCAAGCACTTCCCCAATGATTTGCTTGCGATGCCGGTATGGAATTTCATATGCAATGGCAAAAAAATCTAGAAATTCCCAAACTTTCATGCCATCGTAAACACCGAAGTCATCCGGCATGAATCCAATGACGCGACGGACGGCCATGGGGTCGGAGACGACGGAGTGGCCAGCGACCCGCCCCTCTCCCGACGTGGGGCGCAAGAGGGTCGCGAGGAACCGGATCGTGGTGCTTTTGCCGGCGCCATTTGGCCCGATGAAGCCAAAGACCTCTCCCTTACCGATCTCGAAGCTCAGGTCGTCCACGGCGACGAACTCGCCGTAGTGCTTGGTGAAGTGCGTCACTTCGATCATCGGCGGTCGCTCTCCTTGCAATAAGTTTCGATGGATTCCGGAGTCGTTGGGCTTGATTGCTGGCTCAAATCCGCGTCCAAGGGGGATTGGTTTGTCTCAAGCTAATCCGGCTGTGCATCGTCTGTTGGAACGAGGAAGCGAGTTGTCCGGTCAATGAGCTTGCGACTCAGATGCCGCGTTGAACCTGGGTCCATAAGGAGGTGGCGGCGGCCCCATCTGGAGATGAGCCACCACCACGGTGAAGCCCCGATGCCGATCGATTTTCGGCTCGAACGACTCACCCGGCATGACTCGAGGAGCCCAGGCCACAAGCCTCAGTTCCCCTTGATTCTCCGGACGATTCTCCAACGATTCCTGAAACAAGGCGAGCAAGGAGGTCGGGTTTAGCTCCCCTTTGGCAATTTCCGGATCCGTGGGTTGTTTCCCTTCAGCGAGGACGACGGACGATCCGTTTTTGATCGTGCCCAGGTACCATTCCGGTGTTGGCGTCTGTGCGCCGAGCTTAACGACCATCGCGTTCTCGAGGTCGAACCCCAACTCGTTCCGAACCTGGCGGCCTTCCGCTCCTTCCACGAGGGAGACGGTCCCGGGCAGGCTTAACAACTGCTCGGCACGGAAGTAGGCCAGGCTTCGTGGCTCAATCGTGAGGTCATTCAACGACGGAACAGGGTGCGAAACCCAGGTCGATGATCGAATATCTTCCCCTCTGAGCGAACGGCCACTTCCCATGGGCAGGGCAAGCGCGGTCGGATCGTTGGGGAACGAAAGCTTGAAGCGAGTGCGGTCACTGGAATAGATCGATGCGAATCGGCTTAGATGCGCCTTGGGATAGCCAGGCTGTGTCTCAAGAATGTTAATTTCATCGCATGCCAAGGCAAATCCCATATCATATGCATCAAATCTTTCAATGCCAATAGCCGCTACAAAGGAGAGAGTCGGTACAACGATCCAGGCCCACTCCTTACGGCCCAACACATAGCGGCAAATCAACCAGTTCAGGGGGACCAGAGCGACGAGATAGAGCAACAGAACCTTTAGGACGTAGCGCGCGTCTGGAATGGAGATCCCGTTGGTCATCTCGAGGACGTCACGGCATTCCCTGGGGACTTGGGAGGAGTCGAGCCACTCCGCGACTGGAATTTGGTCAATTGACTGAGCATGCTCCGCCAGCCTCGGGGAAGTAAACACTTCAACAGAGGGATCCGCGTCTTCCCGCGTGGCGCTTGCCGAGCGCTGAACGGCGGCCGCGTTCAGGTCACGAGCGAGGATTCGATACCAACTTAAATCTTGCCCGCTTAGGGCGAGATACGCATTCGAGTCCGTCTCCAGCCCCGACGTGGATGCGTTGGTTGCCCAGCTTGGCTCCTCCGGCCGTCGAAGCACGACGCGCCTTACAAAGGTGTCGAGGCCTGGCCAACTCTGAATCGCGGGATCGGTCAGACTGAACCCAAGCATCAAGATTCGACCGCGCCCCACACGCTGCTCGACTCCCATGATCCGCTCGCTCGACTCTCCCAGCCTAAGCACGTACGACTCTGGCTTGGGTGCCAGGCCTGCGAGGTAAAGCGGCTGATTCGGGGCTGGGCGGATCATCACGGCGGGGGCATAACGACCATGCTGAATCCGCCTGCCATAGTCAACAGGTTCAGTCTCGCGTGTGTTGTAGGGAATGACCGGCGGAAATTCTTTGGAAAGGGACTCCAGGTCTTCCGCCTTCAGAAGCGTGTTCTCTCCTGAAAGCGAGGCAGGAAGATAAGGCTCGAGAAAACTGTCGCGGAGTGTTGCGAACGAGGCTTTTGCTCCCCCCATGAGAATGAGTTGGCCGCCCCAATGAAGCCAGTCGAGCATGGCCTCTTGTTGAGCCACACTCAGCCGGTCGGCGGGAAATCCATCCCAGATCACGTGACTGAGTGTGGACCAGGTCAGGGGATGCGACGATAGGGGAAGAGAGTTTCTTTCTTGCGGTAAGACGAGATGGTAATACCGCCGTCTTCCGACGATCTGATCTTCCGTTGGATCCACACTCAAAGGAATCGTCGCGTTGAACCGATTCCAGCGGGCGTACACGTCGTTCGCCCCGTCGCTGAGCACCAGGATCAGCATTTGATGTGGTTCGAGCGTTCGGAGTGTCGCTGTCCAACTTTCCACGGCGCGAACGGAATCAGGGCCCATCAGATCGAGTCGGATCGCGCTCGGAACCGCTGGCATCATCGTCTGGAGCGAAAGGCGGGCGGGCTGATCCTGCTGAAGCCGCAGCTCTCGTTGATAACCCACCTCGCGCGGAGCCCATCTGAAGGCTCCCGACTCATCGGACATCTCAATCAATTGAAAACTCGACGTATTGATCTTACCTTCAAAGTTTTCGTAGTTCGCGCGCAGCTCCAGGAACAAGGTGCTCCAGTGATTCGCCTTGATGAAGGGAATCACGTCCAACGGGGCGACTTGAGTCCGGTTCAACTCGAATCGAGCGCGAAGTTTTTCTTCCTCCGCCTTCGCCTTAACTTTTGCCTTTACTCCTTGCGGATCGGTCAGGATCTTGAGTCGATCCTCGATCGACTCGTCCTGGGCGAAACCCGTTCCGACCAGAAGAGTCCCTACAAAAGTCAGGGCCAAGAGCGTTCGCCAGGCGCCAGGTCGAAGTGGATTCACGGGTGGCGATCCTTGGAAATGCCCCGAAGGAAGGTCCGAGGGCTCGTTACCTTGACTTGAAATGCGGCCGGCCGAGCGGACTGAGCTGATTTGGAGTGTAACGCGATCGTCCCCCCGCCGAAAGTATCCGCAACCGAACTTGCGGTGCTTTCTCCGCGGGTTGTACTCTCAATGGAACTCAGGCGGACCCCCGCGCTGATTTCACTCGAGGAGATTCAGAAGCGTCATGGCGGAAAGTCAACTCAGGACCACAACGTCGCTTGCCGGCCTGTCGGAGATCGACCGGATCCGCGTTGTGGGAGCCCGCGTTCACAACCTCCGCAACCTCGACGTGGAAATCCCGAGAGATCGGCTCGTGGTCCTCACCGGCGTGAGCGGCTCCGGCAAGAGCTCGCTGGCCTTTGACACTCTCTATGCCGAAGGACAGCGGCGCTATATTGAAAGCCTGACGAGCTTCTCCCGGCAGTTCCTCGATCAGCTCGAGCGGCCTGATGTCGACCTGATCGAGGGGCTTCCCCCTACCGTCTCGATCGATCAAAAAACAGGGACCACCAACCCTCGGAGTACGGTGGCGACCCTGACCGAGATTCACGATTACCTCCGACTCCTGTTCGCCCGCGCGGGCATTCCCCATTGTCCCGGGTGCGCCCTTGCGATCCGTCGCCAAACCCCCGAGCAAATGGTGTCGGGCGTGCTTGCCATGCGAGAAGGGCGCAAGGTCCTGATTCTGGCCCCCCTGGTCCGTTCACGTAAAGGGGAGCACCGAGAGGCGTTTCAGGTCATCCGACGCGAGCGACTCCTGCGGGCGAGAGTCGATGGCGCGGTGGTGGAGGTTACCGACGACCCTCCGAAGCTCGCGAAGAATCGAACTCATGATATCGAGGCGGTGGTCGATCGCCTGGTCGTTCGCGAAGGGATTCGCCCAAGGCTCGCCGAGAGCGTCGATCTGGCCTTGAAGATTGGAAACGGCACGGTCATTCTCTCGGCCCAGACCGACAGCGGCGAATGGGACGACTTGCTGCTGAGCGCCAACTATGCCTGCCCATCGTGCGGCCTGGGCTTCGAGGAACTGGAACCGCGTACCTTCAGCTTCAACAGCCCACACGGCGCTTGCCCCCGTTGCGCGGGTCTCGGTACGCTCTCCGCGTTCGACCCGGAACTCGTCCTTCCAGATCGTTCGAAATCCCTCGCGACCGGCGCAATCGCTCCTTGGAGCGGTCACGCATCGCCCGGATTACCCCCCTTTCTCGAGAATCCGGCACTCCCGTCGCTCTTGAAGCGGTATCGGGTCAAAGTCGACTCACCCCTCTCGACCTGGTCGGAAAAGGCCCTCGCTAGCCTGCTCGAAGGGAAGGACGAGCTCGGATTCGGTGGGATCCTGCCGGAGCTCGAAAACCAGTATCGCGACGTCCGTACCGAATCGAAACGGACCGCGCTCGAATCCTTCCGCACTCAATCGGTTTGCCCCGATTGTGAAGGGGCGCGACTCCGCCCCGAAGCTCGGGCTGTCCGCGTGGGCGGCCGTTCCCTTCATGAGCTCTCCCGTTCGCCACTTCCCAAGGCTCGCTCGCAACTCGCCGCCCTAACCTTCGACGCGTCGCTGAAGGCAATTGGACCTCCACTCGTTGAGGAGATCGTCCGTCGAATCGACTTTCTCGAAGAGGTGGGACTCGGCTATCTGACGCTCGACCGCCCAACCGACACGCTCTCCGGCGGAGAACTTCAGCGCGTTCGGCTCGCGACCCAAATCGGCTCGGGGCTCGTCGGTGTCTGTTACATTCTGGACGAGCCAACCGCGGGCCTTCATCCCAAGGACACGAGCCGTCTCCTGCAAAGCTTGTTTCGGCTCCGAGACCAAGGCAATAGCCTGGTTGTCGTGGAACATGACGAGTCCACCATTCGGGCCGCCGACTGGCTCATCGACCTGGGCCCCGGCGCAGGCCCCGAAGGAGGGCGGATCGTTGCCCAGGGGCCACCCAGCCAGCTCGAGGTGATCGGCAACTCATCCACGTTCGCCTATCTGAACCGTGAACAGTCGATCCCTCCGCCCGCTCAAGGTCGCCTGGAACGAAGCCCAGACCACATCGAGGTGGTTGGCGCTTCGGCCCGGAACCTTCGCGCGGTGAATGTTCGATTTCCGCTCGGCACGCTCATCTGCGTGTCAGGGGTGAGTGGCTCGGGTAAGAGCACCCTGGTCAATGAAGTGTTGGGAAGGGCCGTGCGGCGCGCACTTGGTGGAGTGGGCCCTCGTCCGGGGGAGCACACCGAGATCAAAGGTCTGACCGCGATCGATAAGCTGATCGAGATCGACCAGTCGCCGATCGGCCGCGGGCCTCGGTCAACCCCAGCAACGTACACCGGGATCCTTGACGAAATCCGCAAGGTCTTCGCGCGAACGCGCGAGGCGAAGCTGAGAGGCTATCTCGCGAGTCGCTTCAGCTTCAACGTGAAAGGGGGCCGATGCGAGCGCTGTCAGGGTCAGGGGGTCCGGAAAATCGAGATGAACTTTCTCCCCGACCTCTATGTCACATGCGAGGATTGTGGAGGCTTGCGATACAACCGCCAGACGCTCGAGATTCGGTTCAAGGGTTACTCGATCGGCGAGACCCTCCAACTTCGAGTCGATGCCGCCTTGGACGTCTTCGAGGCTCACCCGAAGGTTCGAGCAGGGATCTCCGCGCTTCATGAAGCGGGGCTCGGCTACTTGACGCTCGGGCAGTCCGCTTCGACCCTCTCCGGAGGCGAGGCGCAGCGGGTCAAGCTTGCCTCCGAGCTCAGCCGACCTTCCACGGGACGCACCTTGTTCATTTTGGATGAACCAACCACGGGGCTCCACTTCTCCGATGTCGACCGACTGCTTCAAGTCCTTCACAAGCTGGCCGACCTGGGGAATACCCTTGTTGTCATTGAGCACAACCTCGACGTGATTCGCTCGGCCGACTGGGTCGTCGACCTGGGTCCTGAAGGGGGCGAAGGAGGGGGTGAGGTCCTTGTCATGGGTCCTCCATCCACGGTCGCCCAGGCAAAGCAGAGCGATACGGGACACTATTTGCGCTCACTCGAGAATCCCGCGTAAAGTCTTTGAATTTCTTCGTTTAACTGAACCTGTCACGCACCTTGGAGTCGCCTCGATTCCATCAAATCCCGTGCGCTGGAGAATTGATTTGCTTGACCTGTTGGCTATGATTCTCCTACGAGCCTGTTGGGAGTGAGTTGTTCCGTGCCTTGTTGAGATGACAACTCACTCCCAAATTCTGTGAGACAATGGTCCGGTTCTCACGAAGCCGCGCAACACTCCACGACCGCAAGCCCGAACGTAGTCCTTCCCTCCCGACCGCCCTTACGTAAATCGGCCAGGTAAGTCTGCGCTGGGCTGAATGGGAGTGTTTCCCTAGGCTGATGACCAGGATTGGCTTCCTGGGTCCATTGAACATCAATTGTTCAAGGATTTTAACGATTTCGTGTCGTATCTCACCGGTTTTGACGCCTAAGCCAGGGCGAAGAACCAAAATCAACAAGAGCATGTCCGAGCCCTTTCCGGCAAGGCCGCTCCCATCACGCCCCTAATCCCGAACCAGGATCGACGCGGGGGTTATTACCTCGGCGCCTCTCTTTGAGTCGGATGAGCCTCGAATTGATCAGGATCCCGCGATGATCGCCTCAGAGCCTCCTCCTCATCGCCGATCATCACCTACCGCCGATGTTCCTCGGAGTTTGGTCCATGGGCCGATATCGTCCCGCGTTCCTCCTTGCGCTTGGATGTTTCGTGAGTGTGGGTTGCGAAAGCGAGAAGCCCAAAGCCGTTGAGGCCAAGCTTCCAACGGTGGTGGTCAGCCCCGCGCTGACCGATGAAGTGACCGACTATGAAGAATTCACCGGTCGGGTCGAAGCCGTTTATTCGGTGGACATCCGAGCCCGCGTCACGGGGTACCTGGAAAAGGTTCACTTCAACGACGGCGACGAGGTGAAGGAGGGCGACCTCCTGTTCGAGATCGACGCGCGACCGTACGAGGCGGAGTTGAAACGAACCGAGGCTACCATCCTTCAGGGCGAAGCCCACCTCAGCCGCCTCGACGCCGACTTTCGTAGGGCCAAGAACCTATTTACTCGCGGCAATATCAGCCGCGAAGAGTACGATAAATTCTCGGGAGATCGGGCCGAGGCCGAGGCCATGCTTGGGGTGGCGGTCTCAGGGCGAGAGCTGGCCAAGCTCAACGTCGAGTTTACAAAAATCAAGGCCCCGATCAGTGGTCGCCTGAGCCGGCGCATGGCGGACCCGGGAAACCTCGTGAAGGCCGATGAGACGATCCTGACCTCGGTTGTCTCGCTCGATCCGATGTATGTTTACTTCGACATCGACGAGCCCACCGTTCTGATGATCCGACGACTGATCCGGGAAGGGCGCATCAAGTCGCGTACCGAGACCGACGTTAAGGTCTATTTCGGCCTCTCGGATGAAGAGGGCTTCCCCCACGTCGGCACGATCAACTTCAGTGACAACAAAATCGAACCTAGCACCGGAACCTTGAGAGTTCGCGCGGTCATCGATAATCCCGTCGCGGGCACCTCGAACTCACGCGTTCTCTCTCCCGGACTTTTCACCCGAGTGCGCCTACCGATCGGCTCCTCGCATCGAGAGACATTAGTCCCTGAAGATTCGATCGCGACCGATCAGGGGCGCAAATATCTCTATGTCATAAAAAGCGAGAAACGCAAGGGGGCCAAGAGCGAGGGGGATGCCGATCAGGTTGTGATTGACCGAACCGTGAAGCTCGGCGCCTCGCATGGTGGCCTGCGCGTGGTCTATGAAGGGCTCGAACCCGACGAGCTCGTGGTGGTTCGTGGCCATCAGAGAGTGAGACCTGGTGCCAAGGTCGAAACCCGACTCTGGGACGAAGCGCCCAAGCTTCCCTCTCAATCAGAGGATTCCAACGCGGATGAGCCTCCCGCCGCGAGCACCGGCCGTCAAGCGGTGCGATCCGGGACTTAAAAAAAAGGACGAGCCAACCCGCTCGAGTTCGTGCGTCCCTTTGTGATGGGATGAGTTCTCTCGCTCTTCTCGTGTCGCGCACTTGAGACCGAGCCAACGTCTGGGGCAACCGTATTGATCGCTTACCCTATTCGATCGATATGTGACCAGGCGTTGGAAAAAGCTCACACCCTCGACGAGTCCTTGGTGGAGATCCGACCTTGATCTCACGCTTCTTCATTGATCGACCTATCTTCGCCTCGGTCTTGTCGATCCTCATCACGCTGGCGGGGGGGATCGCTCTGTTCGCGATGCCGATCGCGCTCTACCCGCCGATCTCGCCGCCAGTCGTCCAGGTCGATTGCAACTTCCCGGGCGCGAGTGCCCAGGTGGTCGCTGAATCGGTGGCTACCCCCATCGAGGAGCAGGTGAACGGCGTTGAGGACATGATGTACATGTCCTCACAATGCACGAATGATGGTTCTTACAACCTGACTGTTACGTTCCGGCACGGAATCGACCTGAACGTGGCTCAGGTTCTCGTACAGAACCGGGTGAACCTCGCGATTCCTCGGCTCCCCGACGTGATCAAGCAAACCGGGGTGACCACACGCAAAAAGTCTCCAGATATCTTGATGGCAATCGCCATCACCTCACCCGACTCCTCGCGCGACCAGCTCTACCTGAGCAACTACGCCCTCCTTCACCTCAAGGACGAACTGGCTCGCGTCCAGGGGGTCAGTGATGTGAACATGATGGGCCAGCGCGATTACAGCATGCGCGTGTGGGTCGATCCTGAGAAGCTTGCCGCTCGAGGTATGGCCGCGACCGATGTCGTGAATGCCATCCGATCGCAGAACATCCCAGTGGCAAGCGGTCAGATCGGACAACCCCCGGTTGCCTCCGGTCAAAAGAAACAATACACACTCACCACACTCGGCCGGCTGGTCGAAGTGGAACAGTTTGAGAGTATCGTGGTCCGGGCCACACCGGAGGGTCGAGTCGTCCGACTCAAGGATGTCGCCCGAGTCGAGCTGGGTGCAAAAAATCAAGATATCAGCGGGCGAGTGAATGGAAATCCGACGGTCAGCCTCGCCGTCTTCCAACTCCCCGACGCGAATGCTCTCGACGTCGCCGACGTCGTCAAGAAGAAGATCCGCGAACTCGCTGAAGACTTTCCGCCCGGGGTGAAATACGAGATCCGGTACGACACGACCCCGTTCATTCGGGAGTCGATCAACGAGGTCTTCAAGACGCTCCAGGAGGCGATCATCCTCGTGGCGATCGTCGTGCTCCTCTTCCTGCAGAGTTGGCGGTCGTCGATCATCCCCTTGATTGCCGTTCCGGTCGCGATCGTGGGAACCTTCGCGGTCTTGATCGCGATGGGCTTCACGCTGAATAACCTGACACTGTTCGGCCTGGTGCTAGCGATTGGGATCGTGGTGGACGACGCGATCGTCGTGGTCGAGGCGGTGGAACATCACATCGAGCATGGCCTGAGCCCACGCGATGCCACGATCAAGGCCATGGAGGAGGTTTCCGGCCCGGTGATCGCCATCGGCCTGGTTCTCTCGGCCGTTTTCATCCCTTGTGCCTTCATTAGCGGAATCGTCGGGCAGTTCTTCCGGCAGTTTGCCTTGACCATCGCCACCTCCACCTTGATCTCGGCGTTCAACTCGCTGACCCTTAGCCCCGCACTAGCGGCCATGCTGCTCAAGCCGAAACATGAGAACCGAAACGAGGTCCTTCCCAAGCTTGCCTACCTGCTGTTTGGCGGGTGGCTCGGATGGCGTTACCTCCTCCCGTTTCTGACCGGAAAGTTCGCCTCGGCGCCACAACTGCGTGAGACCTGGTTGGTGGCCGGCGTGGTGGTTGGTGCCTCAGTCCTCGGCTGGTTGGTTTCGAAGCCTCTGAACACCATTCTGAGCTTCGGCTTCTCGCTTTTCAACTCCGCGTTTCGGATCGCCACGGGTGGATATGTCCGTGTGGTGGGGGGGTTGTTGAGGATCTCGTTCCTGGTCCTGGTCGGTTACGCCGGGCTGCTCTACCTGACCCAATGGGGGCTGAAGCACACGCCCGCCGGGTTCATTCCGTCGCAGGACATGGGTTACTTATTAGTGAATGTTCAACTACCCGACTCGGCGTCCGCGGAGCGAAGCCGGGTGGTGATGGACCAGCTTGAGAAAATTGCCCACGAGCTGCCTGGTGTCAAGCACACCCAGTCGACCTCTGGCATGTCGCTCCTACTCAGCGCGAACGGGTCGAACTTTGGCTCGATGTTCGTGATTCTGGACGATTTCCACGAGCGAGGCGAGCCGCACCTGCATAGCGAGGCGATCGCGAAAAAGCTTCGTGAGCGCTACGAGGCCGAAGTGCCGGGCGCCGTGATGACCGTTCTAGGGCCCCCGCCGGTCCGCGGAATCGGCCGCGCCGGTGGGTTCAAGATGATGGTGGAAGACCGAGGCGACCTCGGCGCCAGGACCATGCAAGGGCAAACCGAGAACTTGGTCGATCGCGCCAAATCGTTGAAGGTCGCGGCTCAATCCGAATCGCCCTTCGATGGGCTCCTCGCGCTTTTCGGCCGCCAGAAAGAGGCCAAGCAGGAAGCCGGAACGGAGAAGCCCGCGCTCGTCGGCATGACCTCCGTCTTCCGCGCCAATGTTCCTCAACTCTATGTCGACGTCAATCGCCGCGAAAGCATGTCGAAGGAGGTGCAGCTCAAGGACCTGTTCGACACGCTTCGGATTTATCTCGGATCGATCTATGTAAACGACTTCAACCGATTTGGCCGGACCTGGCAGGTGATCGTTCAGGCCGACTCGAAGTTCCGGCATCGGATCGAAGATGCGAAGCGACTGAAGGTACGCAACGCGAAAGGATTGATGGTTCCCGTCGCCGCGGTGGCCGAAGTGCAAGAGGTGACTGGCCCCTTGGTCTTAACGCGTTACAACATGTACCCAGCCGCTCCCGTCAACGGTAGTTCGGCCCCGGGCGTCAGCTCAGGAACGGGCATCGCCTTGATGGAACAGATCGCCAAGGATGAGCTGCTCCCCTCCATGGCGACTGAGTGGACCGAGCTGGCGTACCTCGAGATTCAGGCGGGTAACACGGCGATGCTGATCTTTGGCTTCGCCGTGGTGATGGTCTTCCTGGTTTTGGCCGCCCAGTACGAAAGTTGGTCGCTTCCACTCGCGGTCATCCTCGTGGTTCCCATGTGCATCCTGGGCTCGATTATCGGCGTTCGCTATGCCGGCGAAGACATTAATATCTTCACGCAAATTGGTTTTGTCGTGCTTGTTGGCCTGGCGAGTAAGAACGCGATTCTGATTGTGGAGTTTTCCAAGTCGCTGAGGGAACAAGGGGAATCGAGACGAGAAGCCACCTTGCGGGCTTGCAGCCTGAGGCTCAGGCCGATCGTGATGACCTCGCTGGCGTTCATCCTCGGCGTGGTTCCGCTCATCACCTCCAATGGCGCGGGCGCGGAGATGAGGCGAACGCTGGGGACCACGGTTTTTAGTGGTATGATCGGCGTCACCATCTTCGGAATTTTCCTGACACCGGTCTTCTACTACGTGATCGACTGGATCAGTGGACTCAAGCTGTTCCACTTTAAATGGGTTGAGACGGTCAACGACGTCCTTCTCGGCACGCTCTCGCTCCGCGTTTTGAGACGAGGCTTACGCTCCCAGTCCAGGGCCAAGCAACACTCAGCCCGCATTCCCTCCGTCGACACGGAAAGTGATCTCGATCCAGGCCAAGGCCCCTCAGACTCACAAGAAACCGTCGAAGGGCCCTATCCTCTTGAATCCACACAGATCAAACATGCGAACGGGACGGGGGGTGGTAACGGCTCCGGCCACCACTCGAATGGCCCAGGTTCTCATACTTACACGAGTCCACCCGCCTCGAACGACCAAGACCAGGTTGGCTCCCGACCTGACGGGTCGCTGACGTAGAGGTATCAACACGCCATGTTTTCACGTTTCTTTATTGATCGGCCGATTTTCGCCACCGTGTTATCCATCGTGATCACGTTGGCGGGCGGGATCTCCGTCTTTACCTTGCCGGTCGCGCAATATCCCGATATCACCCCTCCCACCGTGGAGGTTTCCGCATACTATCCGGGAGCCAACGCCCAGGTGGTGGCCGATACCGTGGCCGCCCCGATCGAGCAGCAGATCAATGGCGTGGAAAACATGCTGTACATGTCTTCGCAATGCACGAATGACGGCATGTACAAGTTGACGATCACGTTTCGGATTGGCGTCGACCTCGACATGGCCCAGGTGTTGGTCCAAAACCGGGAGTCGCTCGCCGAGCCGATCCTTCCCGACCTGGTCAAGCGGAGAGGTGTGACCGTCAAGAAGAAGTCGCCAAGCATCTTGATGATCGTGAACCTGTTCTCTCCCGATGAAACGCGAGACAATCTTTATCTGAGCAACTATGCCACAATTCAGCTCCGGGACGAGCTTGCCCGGCTGGAAGGGGTCGGCGACATCACCTACATGGGTCAACGCGACTATAGCATGCGCGTTTGGCTCGACCCCGGGAAGATGGCGTTTCGTAACCTCACCTCGAGCGACGTGGTCCGCGCCATCGAGCAACAGAACGCACAGGTCGCAGCGGGGCAAATTGGGCAACCTCCCGTCCCCGACGGCCAGGTCTTTCAATACACGATGACCACGCTCGGCCGGCTCGCGGACGCCGACCAGTTCTCCGACATGATTATCAAGACGGACGCGGACGGGCGAATCGTGCGCCTCCACGACGTGGCCCGCATTGAACTCGGCGCCCAAGGGTACGACCAGTCCTGTACCCTGGACGGACAGCCATCGGTCGCCCTTTCCATCTACCAACGTCCAGGCTCGAACGCACTTGAAACCGCGCGCTTGGTTCGCGCCAAGATGGAAGAGCTGAAGAGTCGGTTTCCGACCGGTCTCGACTACGCGATCGTCTACGACACGACTCCGTTCATCACTGAGTCTGTTAATGAAGTGTTCAAGACCTTGCGTGACGCCGTCATTCTCGTGGCATTCGTGGTCTTGCTCTTCCTTCAGAACTGGCGGTCGGCGGTGATCCCGCTGGTCGCGGTTCCGGTCGCGATCGTGGGTACGTTCGCCGTGATGGCCGCGCTTGGTTTCAGCTTGAACAACCTGACGTTGTTCGGCCTGGTGCTGGCGATCGGGATCGTGGTGGACGACGCGATCGTCGTGGTCGAGGCGGTGGAACATCACATCGAACATGGCCTGAGCCCACACGAGGCAACGGTAAAGGCCATGGAGGAAGTGTCGGGGCCCGTCGTCGCGATTGGTCTCGTGCTTACCGCGGTGTTCGTCCCTTGCGCATTTATAAGTGGAATCGTCGGCCAGTTCTTTCGTCAGTTCGCACTGACGATTGCAACCTCGACCTTGATCTCAACCTTCAACTCGCTCACCCTAAGCCCCGCCCTCGCCGCCCTCCTGCTCCGCCCGAAGCAAGAAGGGGGGGGAGAGGTGTTGCCTCGATTTGCCTTCGTGTTGTTCGGAGGTTGGGTGGGATATGAATGGCTCACCGCGCCGGTTTCCAACGCGTTGAAGTCTCAACCCGCGCTTCTAGCCCAGATCTCAATTCCACATATCTGGCTAGCCCAGGGAATCGCGATCGGGGTTGGCGCTCTGTTGGGCTATCTGCTGAGCCGACCGCTCAACCGGCTGATCGGCTATTTCTTTGGCCTCTTCAATGCGGGCTTTAAGCTCGCGACCAATGGATATACTCGGTCGGTGGGCATTCTGCTCCGAGGCAGCCTAGTCGTCTTGCTCGGCTACTGCGGTCTCCTTTACCTGACCTATTTTGGCTTCACGAAAACGCCAAGTGGGTTTATCCCCACTCAGGACAAAGGGTATCTCCTGGTTAACGTTCAGATGCCCGACTCCACCTCGCTCGAGCAAACTCAGCGAGTGATGAGTCAGATCGAGAAAGCCGCCGCCAAGGTCAAGGGGATTAACCATACCGTCGCGATTGCTGGCCAGTCCATCCTGCTGAACGCCAACGCCCCCAACTTCGGGGCCCTCTATATCATGCTCGACGACTTCTCGCACCGAGAGTCTCACGAACTCTCCGGCGACGCCATCGCGGCCAAGCTGCAAATCACCTTACAAGATGAAATTCAGGACGGTCTCATCAACATCTTCGGCGCACCTCCCATCGAAGGGCTCGGCACCGCGGGGGGCTTCAAGATGGTGATCGAGGACCGCGGAGACTCCGGGCTCGATGCCCTTCAATCGGTCGCGGACCGGGTCGTGGGGACCGCCAACACAACCCCGGGTCTGGAGGGACTCTTCACCAGTTTCCGAGCCAATACCCCCTGGCTGTTCATCGATATTGATCGGAACAAGGTCGAGACGATGGGCATCTCGACCAGTGAAGTTTTCAACACGCTTCAGGTCTACCTCGGTTCGCTCTATGTGAACGACTTCAACAAGTTCGGCCGAACCTGGCAGGTCAACGTGCAAGGGGACTCGAACTACCGCAAACAGATTGCCGACCTCAAACAGCTCAAGATCCGCAACCGCACTGGCGCGATGGCCCCGCTGGGAAGCATGGCCGAGATCCGCGACGTGAGCGGGCCTGTTCTGATTATGCGTTATAATATGTATCCATCCGCCGCCATCAATGGAAACTCCGCGCCGGGAGTGAGCTCGGGCGACGCAATCAAGTTGATGGAAAAGGCGGCGGAGAGCGAAGTTCCCCAGTCCATGCGGCCAGAATGGACCGAGCTCGCCTTACTCCAACTCCAGACTGGATCGACCGCCATGCTCGTCTTTATCTTGGCGGTGGTGCTCGTGTTTCTGGTGCTCGCCGCTCAGTATGAGAGCTGGTCTCTCCCCTTCTCCGTGATTCTGGTCGTCCCCATGTGTTTGCTCTGCTCCATCGTCGGCGTCCTCTACGCCAAGATGGATATTAATATCTTTACGCAAGTCGGGTTCGTCGTCTTGGTCGGCCTCGCCTGTAAGAACGCGATCTTGATCGTCGAATTCGCCAAGGCACGTCGCGAGGCGGGAGTTGAGCGGCGCGCCGCGACTCTGGAAGCATGCGCCTTGCGGCTCAGGCCGATCATGATGACCTCGTTCGCGTTCATCCTCGGAGTGGTGCCCTTGGTACTTTCCGAAGGGGCGGGAGCGGAAATGAGGCGCACGCTTGGTACCGCGGTCTTCAGCGGCATGCTCGGCGTGACCCTGTTCGGGATCTTCCTGACCCCCGTTTTCTACTTCGTGATTCAGTGGCTCAATGACCAGTTCGTCAAACAGCCCTCCGCATTGGACGCGGAAGAATCGGAAGTGGCCGAACTCGAAACCCCCGTGGGGGCCTCCTCGTCCCCCCATTAAGGAAACTCTCGCTGCCGGTTGGACGAAGCCAGCCTTTTGTTTCACTTCGGAACCACGCCTGGCTGCGTCCAAATTCAGTCACGAGGAGACAACTGGAGCAATTGCAAGTCTTTCTCGCTCCAACGATCGAGTATCCAGCGCGCGAGTCGGCCAAGCTCGCGCTCCGTATCGACATTCGACTCTCGATATCGTCTTTCGAGGATCTGAATCCGGTCGAGCGAGTTGGCATACTCGAGGCGTTTCTGCCTCGTTAGGCCTTCTGCCCCCTTGAGAGCGCGAACGCGTTCAGGCGATGCGAGGGGGGAAGGCTGGCACCAGGTCCGCTCGGCCATGAGGAGCTGTTGCAATTCCAGGAGATCGTTCACCACCTGAGAATCGGCGGAAGCGTCAAACACCTCTCGAGCGAGAATCGTTCGATACCGCGTAAAGTCCAGGTTAGGGTCGCGACTGAACTCTCGGTAAGCGATTCGATTGACGCGTATGAGGATCTCGTTGTAGGGCGGGTCACCTTGATTCAGCCAGCCGAATCCCAAAGGGAGTTGGCGCTTCCCTTTTAGCCATTCCTGCCCCTCCTCTGCCTCTGTGGCTAGAAACGTGAATGCCTCGAGTGAAGGGACATACCCGGTCATCGACTCCCGGAGCGCGCGTTGAGCGTTTGCTTGGATCTCGCTTGGCCCTCTTCTCGCGGGGCCATCGTCCGACCATAGGCTCCCCCTGGCCTGTCGGATCAAGGACGGCTCGGGGTATGCGCTATGAGGGGTAAACATCAGAGTCCAACGTGGATCGAAGGGGAGCTTCGCGGCCTTCACACCGAAGCCTGGAACCTCTGCTCCACTGAAATAATGGGGGTAGACGACGACCGTGGCTCGGGGTTTCCTCGCCCAGATTTCGTCGGAGACGCGCCGCACGAAGCCGAATTCTTTTTCAAAAAATCGCTCACCACAATCCTTGCAGTGGCAGATGGCATAGTCGGACGACTCGATCATGAGGCCATCCGCGTTGGGGTAACGTGTCAACAGCTCCCGCGTATACTCTCGCATGAATCTTTGAGATTCTGGCTGGGAAGGACAGAGGTTATAACCCCAGCACCCAATCCCAAACGGGGCTACCTCTCGACCATCCCGGCCAACCGCCTTTAACGCGGGATGCTCAAGCGCATATTGATTGACGCCGTCATAACCGAATGGAGTGAAACCAAGTAGAACCTGGATCCCCTTCGAGTGGGCGAACTCAATGAGTTCACCCACGAAGTCGTGCTTGATGTTCTCGTGCTCGGCGTTGTACTTCCAGGTAATCGCGAACTTCTCGCTGCGGAAGGCACCGGCCACCCAGAGCATCAAGGTGTTGCCACCGTCCTCGTGGATCCCATTGACAATGACCTTCCAGTCCGCCAGGTCATAGGTGGGCATCCTCATGAACGTGATGTAATAGCCGCGCTGGGCGAAGGGGCCATCACGCGGTGGAGTGATGTCGGCCGACGCCGCCAGGGCCAAGGCGAGGACCAGTCCTTGAATTGACATCACCACCTCTGCCGCCGAGGAATGAAAACTCATCGAAGAGCAAGCCATACGCCGCCTCCCGCATCGTAGAGCCGAGAGGCCACCAAGGCTCGCAACGCGTCTTCCGCGATAAAAACCTCAATTGCTGAGGATTATCAATGCAAGCGGGATCGAGCAAGCGGCTTTAAGGAGGAATTGGCCATTCTACTGACGCGGGAACCGCCGCGGCAGAGACGCTGGGCCTTGCAAAGCCAACTCGCTAGGATCAGCGGCAGGGGAGAGATGAGGGGGCGGGATAATCATTCTTTAGGTGCGAGGGCTCGCTCAGTGAATCTTCAGGTTTGAGAGCGCGTCGAGGCTTGGCTCAGCTTTGAAGTTCCAGTAAGGGGATCGCCTCGGTGTGGGGCCATCCAGCCTCTTCCGTGGCTTGCACCTGGACCTGCAAACCTTCCACGGTCACCACATGTTTGCCGACCGCCCTCGACACAGGGGTGATGCAGGCAGGGACCGGCTGGCCATCAAGTTCGATGGTACAGACGCCACAAATCGCCATCCCGCAGCCCTGCCGGGTTTTGGTTAACCCCAGGGTCTCGCGAATCACCTTCAGCAGCGAGGTCTCCGGACTCACGTCGACCTGGTATCGCATTCCATTGACGCGGAGTTCAAGCATGGTAACGACCTCGGTTCCAGTCGTTGTCGGTCGTGCCTTGGCGAGATCTGACCAGCCTGGGGAAAGCATTGTCTCGCCGAGGAATCGTCTCTCTCCTCTTGGCTATCCTAACCGAATTGAGATTGAGTCCGCTAGTCGATTCTACTCAACTTTTTGGAGTTTGCTTGATTGCATTTTCCGTCGATCCGGCAAAAGTCTCTTGTTGTGATGATGCAAAAAATGGTTCGTGTCGTGAGGGCCAACCACTCATTGCTTTACCTAAGATTATGCTCACAAAATGGTTGAATCGCGAGGAACTTCCACTTACGAATTCATGAAGGTGTCCACGGATCAGTGGAGCAGGCTGGACGTTGCCTCCTGGAGTGTCGTATAGTTCCAAACGATTGTTGATCGAAGGTTGAACGCAAGCCTACTCACGGGACCATGGTGAAGCGGGCCCGGCGAGGAATTTATGAGCCAATCTGAACGAAGTGAGTGCATGGGCCCACGCCGGATCGGGATCTCAAGGCGAGGCGTGCTTCGCGTGGGTGCCCTCACCATGACCGGGCTTGGTCTCCCCCAGTTACTCCGGTCGCGGGCGAATGCTCGGGCTGGGACGTTGAACGCGGGATTTGGCCGAGCGCGGGCTTGTATCTTGATCTTTCAGTGGGGAGGCCCGAGCCAGCTTGATACCTGGGACCCCAAGCCGGACGCCCCCGCGGAGATCCGAGGCGAGTTCGGGACCATCGCCACCACGATCCCTGGTGTACGCATCAGCGAGCACTTCCCTCTCCTTGCTCGCCAAACGCACCGCATGACGATCGTCCGGTCGATGACTCACGACGACCCCGCGCATCTCTCCACGGCGCACCGGCTCTTGACCGGCCATCTCGCACCAACGCCTAACTCCGACGCGGCGGGACCTTCCCCGAGCGACTGGCCGCATCTGGGCTCGCTGGTCGCTCGATGCCGCCCGAGCCAGGGGGTATTGCCTTCGGCCGTCACAATGCCCTGGTCCGTCGCTCACCCCGCCGCTCCAGGAGGCCGGGCTCCTGGGCAGACCGGCGGCTGGCTCGGCAAAGGGTTTGATCCGTTCGCGATCGAGGGCGATCCGAACCACCCCGATTTTCAGGTGGGCGGTCTTGGCCTACCCGATGGCATCTCCACCGAGCGTATGCAGGGCCGCCGCGTCCTCTTTGAAAATCTGCGCGATGGGCAAGTCCTCTCCGATCGGTCCGGTCGGGCCTGGGATCAATTTCAAGGGAAGGCTCTGGACGCCCTCGGGTCTAACCGCGCTCGCGACGCATTTCGAGTGCAGAACGAGTCGGAAGGGACGCGGGATCGTTACGGCCGACACATTCATGGTCAGTCGCTTTTATTGGCGCGTCGCTTGGTCGAGTCAGGGGTCGGGCTTGTCACCGTGAACTGGCATAACGACGGCCAGAACTTCTGGGATACGCACGGGGATAATTTCAATCATCTGAAAAACCGCCTCATGCCGCCCGCCGATCAGGGCTTCAGCGCCTTGCTCGATGACCTGGACGCCAGAGGGTTGCTCGACGAGACGCTCGTCGTCTGGGCTGGCGAGTTTGGTCGAACTCCTCGGATTACGCGAGGCAACGCCGGACGCGAGCATTGGCCCCGTTGTTATTCCATCGCCCTGGCGGGCGCGGGGGTCGCCCAAGGGCATATTCATGGGGCATCCGACCGCTGGGCGGCTCACCCAACCCGCGATCCCGTTAGCCCGGACGACCTTGGCGCGACGATTCTTCATTCACTCGGGATCGAGCCCGACTCCGAGGTGCCAAATCCGCTCGGACGTCCCATGCGAATCAATACGGGTAGTCCCCTAACAAGCATCTTCTCATAAGCAATTAATTGCGTGCCTTCGATCGAGCACACTTGCTCGTCTCGGCTGAGTGAATTACATTGGGAGTGTGTGCGTAACCTCACCCGACTCGGCTTCTGATGAGCTCCCACGCGTGACATTGCTGGAAACCGCGATTGAAGGACTTCCCAAACGGCAAGGGAAGGTGCGGGATATTTACGACCTGGGAGATCGGCTTTTACTGATTGCCACCGACCGGATCAGCGCCTACGACTGGGTCATGCCCAACGGCATCCCAGACAAGGGTCGTATCCTCTGCGGGGTCAGTGCTTCCTGGTTCGAAACGCTCGATGCGCCAAACCACCTACTCTCGACCCGGATCGAAGATGCCGGACTCAACCTGACCGAAAGACAAGTCGAGTCGCTGACCGGGCGTTCGATGATCGTGAAAAAGGCCAAGGTCGTCCCCTTCGAGTGTGTCGTGCGGGGGTATCTGTCCGGCAGCGGTTGGCGCGAGTATCGAAGCGATGGAACGGTCTGCGGCGAGCGCTTACCGGAAGGACTCGTTGAGAGTGATCGACTCGACCGCTCCTACTTTACCCCCGCCACCAAGGCCGAGAGCGGACACGACGAGAACGTCCCCTATTCCTACCTGGTGGACGCACTTGGAACCGAGCTCGCGTCGACGCTACGCGACCGAAGTATCGCGCTCTACGAAGCCGCCCACGCAATCGCTTTGCAAAAGGGCTTGATCCTGGCCGACACGAAATTTGAGTGGGGGCACGACCGCGTCTCGGGCGACCTGATCCTGATCGATGAAGTGCTAACCCCCGATAGCTCACGTTACTGGTCGACCGAATCCTATCGACCCGGCGGTGCTCAACCTTCGTTCGACAAGCAGTTCGTCAGAGACTGGCTCGACCAGTCGGGCTGGGATAAGGCAAGCCCCCCTCCAACACTCCCGGCCGAGGTGGTTGCCAGGACTCGCGAGAAGTACGTCCTGGCCTATGAACTTTTGACCGGTCAACCTTTCCCCTGGAAATGAGAATGCTCCGCTACCTGACTGCGGGTGAGTCACACGGACCGGCCCTCACGACGATCGTGGAGGGGTTCCCTTCGGGCGTCTCGCTCGATCGCGACTTCATCGACTTCGAGCTCAAGCGCAGGCAAGGAGGGTATGGCCGAGGCAAGCGGCAGACGCTCGAGACGGATAAGGTCATCGTCGAGTCGGGCACCTACCACGGCGTCACCACCGGCGGCCCCATCACGCTTCGACTCGTGAATAACGACTCCAAGCTCGAGCGGCTTCAAGAGCCCCCAGCGCCTCGAGGTGGGCATATCGACCTGGCCGGCTCGATCAACTATCAGACCGGTATCCGGCAGGTCCTGGAACGCGCCAGTGCTCGAGAAACCGCCTTGCGCGTCGCGGTGGGAGCGCTGGCGAAACTGCTCCTGCGGGAACTGAACATCGAAGTTTTTGGATATGTTCGAGAGCTTGGAGGCATTGATGCTCCCCCTTTATCCTTTGACCTGAAAATCCGCGACGCGAGCCCCGTCTATACCTTGAACCCCCAGGCGGATGACGCGATTGTCGCGGCGATCGACGCGGCGAAAAAGGCTGGGGATACGCTCGGCGGAATCGTGGAGACCGTCGTGAACGGGTGCCCGATTGGCCTGGGAAGCCATGCGCAGTGGGATCGCAAACTCGATGCCCGGATTGCCCTGGCGGTGATGAGCATCCAGGCAATCAAGGGGGTTGAAATCGGCCTGGGGATTGAGGCGGCTCGGCGGCCGGGGTCCAAGGTCATGGATTCGATCACGCACGAGTCGGGGCATCCCGAGAGCGACCGGCGGTTCGGGTTCCGCAGACCGACCAACAACGCGGGAGGCATTGAAGGGGGAACGTCCAACGGGGAACCGATCTTGGTCCGTGCCGCGAAGAAGCCGATCAGTACGCTTGCGGCTCGAGGCCCTTCGGTCAACATGGCGACCAAGGAACCGCAACCGGCCGCCTACGAGCGTTCGGACGTCTGCGCAGTGCCTGCCGCCAGCGTGATCGTGGAGAACGTGGTGGCGTTTGAGGTCGCCGCGGCGGTGGTTGAGAAGTATGTCGGGACGAGTCTGGGGGCGATCAAGTCGAGCCTCGACGCCATCCACGACCTGGCGCGCGAGCACCTTGCCCAGAACTGGCGCACAGCGAGCTCGGAGTCGAATTGAGAGACTCGGTCCTTTGGTTTATCCTAACCAAAGGGATTGGAACGGGGGAGGTCGTCCCTAAGGCATCCCCCTTACCCGTTCCTGGCTCGATTATGAGGGTCGGTTGAACCCTTTCAAACAAACCGGGAGGCATGGATGTTCCCCCTGGCTCGGCCTTATCGTCAAGTTTTGATGACGGGCCTACTCCTTCTGCTGGCGGTACTGCCGACCCTCTATGTCCTCTCAACCGTCTGGAGTATCCGACGGCCCGGGCATGTGCGGGACCTCGAAGCCGAACTGTCCCAAACGCTTGGCCTGCAAGTGACCATGGATGAGGTCACTTATCCCAGGCCGGGGGAGATCGTCGTTAAGGGGCCGATCTTCCGCCAGGAAGAACCCAGGCGCAGAGGTTTGGTCGAGATCGCCCGTGCGCGATCGGTCCGCCTGCGTCGCGGCGAGCGTGAATTGGTGGTTGAGACCGATGGCTTACGCCTTCGCGGGGAAAGTCCGAAGCTGGCGATGGCCCAGCTCGGAGTCTTGCTTCAACGACCGAATGACGGCTCAATCGACCGCGTGAGCCTGAACGCGCCGAGCTGCGAACTTGAATTCGCGCTCGACCGCCTGCGTTACTCCCTCCGAGACGTGGCGGGCACTTACCAGACGGATCGCTCCGCCCCGACCCTCAAAGCTAGCTATCGGATGGTTCACGGAGGCGCGAGCACGCGTTGCGAACTC